>Ga0209345_10001838_pt1 | contig 24571 bp, 20 predicted proteins | sample Cruoilmetagenom7_FD_187294 | JGI IMG/M metagenome (GOLD analysis project Ga0209345, IMG submission 187294) | Oil polluted marine microbial communities from Coal Oil Point, Santa Barbara, California, USA - Sample 7 (SPAdes) (version 2) | ecosystem: Environmental > Aquatic > Marine > Oil seeps ...
TGGTTGTTTCTACCGCCCATGCTTCATTGGTATCAGCTATGTTATAACCTAAACCACCCCAATCAGCCTGTCCGTATTGCTCGATGAAATCACCGATTATTTGTACGGCTTCACGTGCTGTTTTTGCCCGTTCAAGAATCAACTGTCTTATGGCATATCTTCTGATGCCTTTTTCAGTTTCTTCCTTTTCTTTTGAATGCATCCAGTTGCAACTCATGGTCACACCCCATTGATTCATGCCTACAAGTACAGAATCATAAGGTTTTGATTGTGCAGAAATATCTAGACCAGTAGTGGTTTCAGCATTACCAGATGCCCAATAGGCATAACTCTTCTTTTGATGAGGAATGGTGATATAAGGCACACTTAATGTTTCACCCTCTTGATAAGTTTTAGCAGCCACATGCCATAAACGCCCAACAGCCGAAAATCCCATATCCTCATTGTGAGCATGAATCACTGCGCCATCAATAGTGAGTCCTTTACCAATTAGGATTGTTGTACAGCTGTGACCAGTTATCGAAACAAATAGCAATGTTATACTTAAAAGTAATATTTTGTTTTTATGCATAAAAAAAGCCTTTGTAAGTGATTGTCCTATATTATAACGTGTATTTTTGTCGACAACAGTAATTAGTTACCTCTTGTTGTTTCATGCTATAGCAATGCAAATCTCAAGTGTTCCATCAAAAATTTAATGGTGGATTAACGATGATTCAAAATGATTTTGTAAAACCTTAAAAATAAAAAAGCCCTGCTTAGAATGGCAGGGCTTTGTGTTTATATTTGAATTAGAGTAGATTTATTCGGTTAAAAGCCCCATTGATTTAGCTTCTTTTTTAATTAAGAAATCTAAAATATCCATGATTTTATCTCTGCTATGAATTTTTTTAGCGGCGCGATATTTGCCATTGATAATAAGAGTTGGGGTGCTGGTAATTTGCATATTAAAGCCCATACTGTCAGCTTTTCTCATTTTAGAATCAAGAATGAATGAATCGGATGTACTTATGAAAGCCTCTTTATCTACGCCTGTTTCATTAGCATACCAGTCAGCGAGCTCTTCTATTGTATTAAACCTTTTGTTTTCTTTGTGCAGTGCTTCAAATAACTGTATATGAGTTTTTTCAACCAAGCCCATCGCTTCAGCTGTTAAATATGCTTGTTGAAAGTTTGCCCATCCAGGCTGAAAATTCAAAGGAATTCTGACAAATTTAACATAGTCAGGTTTAGTTTCTAACCATTTATTTATAAAGGGTTCAAAAGTAAAACAATGCGGACATGTGTAGCCGAAAAATTCATAAACAACAACTTGATCGGTTGTTTCTGTATTATAAGGAACGGGCAAAGCTTCATAATCTGTATTTAATACAAATTTTTCATTAGTAGAATCCAGATCACTTTTATTGGATTTATTAATTGTTTGTTCAACAGCTGTCGGTTTTTCTGCTTTAACTTCTGTACTATTGGTGTTATTTTCACTACAAGAAAGTAATAAAAAGGACAAGATCATTATACTAATAAAAACTTTCATTCTTCCTCTCCTATTTAGTTAAACCCATACTAACCGCTTCTTGATTCGACAAATACGTTGCCATTTCAAAAAGAGCAGGTATACCGCCTAATGCTTTTGTATTTGGCTTGAATTTACCATTAATAACCAAAGAAGGCGTTGAGGTAATTTGCATTTTACGTGTCATATTCATAGATTGTCTTAATTTTGAATCAATCATGAAAGAACCAGCGGTAGCAAGAAATGCCTTCTTATCTACATTAAAATTTTCTACATACCAATCTGCTATTTGATCGATGTTACGAAATCTTTTGCGCTGTTTGTGTATTGCATTAAACATAGCAGAATGGGTCTGCTCGATGATCCCCATTGTTTCTGCTGTGTAATAAGCTTGAGCATATATTTTCCAACCTTCTGAAAATATAACAGGAACTCTTACCAATTTAATATGCTTAGGTAATTTTTTATGCCAAGGTTTCATATATGGTTGAAAGCTTGAACAATGTGGACAGGTATAACCAAAAAATTCATAAACAACAACTTGTTCTTCATTACTTGTCACATAGGCTGGATCTAATTCAGTATATTGTAACCCTTTAGTATAGGTAGAACTGGCTTTAAATGGAGCGGCACTTTCTTGAGAAAAGACTTGAGGAACTGTAAAAACCAACAGAGCTAGTAGTAATTTATTCATGGATAAAACCTTGTTTATTATTGATTGACTATGACCTTTTTGAATGTATAAAGTTCAAGGATTATTTAGAATAAAGGCCTTGAAGATAGCTAGAAACAGCTTTAATTTCTTCATCTGTCAGGTGTTTTGCTACAGTTGCCATAACTTTTCCGTTTACATCGTCTGCATTACCAGCAGTTTCACCCGCTCTGAAATCCTTAAGGCGTTGTTCCGTATAAGCCGCATGTTGACCAGCAACAACAGGATAACCAGATAAAGGGTTACCTTTTCCAGCCATTCCGTGACAAGCCATGCATGCAGGAATTTTCATGTCAGCACGACCACCTTGATAAAGTGCTTTACCTGCTGCAACTAGGTTTTCATCAGCAGAGCCCGTTGTAGATTTTAGAGTAGAATAGTAAGTACCTAAATTATCCATGTCTTCTGCACTTAAAGCAGCGACCATTCCAGCCATAACTGTACCTTTTCTTTCACCACTTTTAAATAAAGATAATTGTCTTGCTGTGTATAATTCATGTTGACCTGCTAACTTAGGCCATACAGGATTAGCGCTATTTCCATCTGCTCCATGACAAGCTACACACATAGCTGATTTTCCTTTACCAAGTTCAGCATCACCAGCAATAGCGAAGGATGTAAAAACTAAAGACATTAATATAAAAACTTTTTTCATAACTGATTCCACTTTGTATAAATTTGAAAATATCAATCCCTATTATAAATCTAAACACCCTTTGTCTTAAAGTGAATATTGTTGTTATCTAATATTATTCTACTAATCCCATACTTTTAGCTTCTTGTTTAATCAAATGTCTTGTCAGTTCAATAACAGCATCATTAGAACCAAGTGCTGTCACCTCAGGCATAAATTTACCATTTATGACTAATTTAGGTGTATTTGGAATGTTCATTTTTACAGCAAGATTATTGCCTTTATTTATCATGCCATCAACCATAAATGAATTGGCAGTTGCTAAAAATTCTTTTTTATCAACTTCATATTCAGCAACATACCAATCGGCAATATCTTCGATAGTCCTAAATTGCTTACGTTGTTTGTGCAAAGCATCAAACATATCTTGATGTGATTTTTCTAAAACCCCTAAAGATTGAGCAGTATAATAACCTTGAGCTAAAATTTTCCAAGAAGGGTTAAATCCCAATGGAACTCTAATCACCTTTACATAATCGGGCAAACCTTTGTGTAAAGATTTCATATAAGGTTGAAAACTGGCACAATGTGGACACTTGTAACCAAAAAATTCATAAACAACCACCTGTTTTTCGTTGTTAGTAACGTGATCAGATGAAATGTTTTTATAATGCATACCCTCCAAATAAGGCGAAGAAGCATTGTTTTTAGCCAATACACTTGAACAAACTAGCAGTAAATAGATAAGAAATATATTTTTCATGTGATTATAAAACCTTGTAATAAGAAATAATTCGACATTATATCCTAAATTTAGTTGCACAAATAAATCAACTCAACAACTCTATAGGATATGAACATTAAACAAGTGGCCAAATTATTTAACGCCTACCATAAACAATTATATATATCTGCCGTTGCGATTACTAAAAATCGTGAAGCTGCAGAAGATGCTGTTCATGATGCACTAATTGCAGTAGCAGAGACGAAGAGTGATGTTCGTCATTTAAAAGCTTATCTTTTCTCTTCAGTTAGAAATAAAGCGCTATATGTTTATGCAAAACAAAAAATATCCCAAGTAAACAGTGAAGATATTTTATTGTTTGATGAAGACACAACTCAGCAACAAGTATTTGCCAGTCAGGTCTTTAAATATTTAGAAAAACTCAATCAAGAACAACAGCAAACAATTATCATGAAGGTCTTTGGTGGCTTAACCTTTAAAGAAATTTCAATTGCTACCAATCAATCACCAAATACAGTAGCTTCATGGTATCGCCGTGGGTTAAACACCTTAAAGGAGAAAATAAATGAACAATGAATTTGAACAACAGTTGTCGCAACTGAAACTGAAACCACCCAGTGAAAACTATGCTCTCAAAGGAAAAAACCTATTAAATGAACTAGCAAGACAAGAACCCTGGTTTAAATGGAGTTATCTATTGGCCTTTTGCTTGATGTTATCAATGGCTATTAATTGGCACCAGTACAAACAACCAATAATCACAATAAATCAAGAAAACTTAATTACAGAAAATACATCTGTTCAAGTTCAAAAAAGTGGTTACCTTATTACACAAGGTGCAATGGTTCCATATGGTGGAAATTACGATATAACTATAATTTTGGAGAATTAAAAATGTACAAACTATTATTAATATTGCTTTTTACAACACAAGGCTTACAAGCAAAGGAAGCACTAAAATTGTATGTTGACACAACGATGTATTTTGTTTCAAATGACAAGCCAGTAGAGGTTAAACAGATCTCTCAAATGAAAAAACATTATGGAGGGTTTAATGAAATACATTCATCACATGAATGGACCTTACATCCAGGAGGTATTTGGAATATTGAAACAAGGCTTAATGAGGAAAATCTGTTTAATATTGTTTTCTGGATTAAGGATAAAAACCAGCCTGAAATCAATAAAAATTTTGATGTGTCTACTTTAGAAATGACCACTTTCACCTTACTAAAAACAAACAAAGGCAAATTAAAGATAAATATTGTTCCGAAAATTATCAAACCAGAACTTAAACCAGTTAAATTGGGCCTGAGTAATTTTGGTTTGAACCATCTTTGTCTAAAAAATTCAGCTGTAATAATAGATGATAATTATTATATGGGAAAATTATCGGGTTTTGGTGAAAGAGTTGAAATTAGATTTCCTGAATTTTATAGTATTGACTTATCATTGAAACCTTTGCGTGATTGGACTCAAATCGGAACTTATCTTGATGGTGTCATAAAGATTGATGTTGATAAAGATCATATTTTTGAAATGTTAAATGTTGGAATCGGGCCATCAGGAATGACAAAAGGAGGCCCTTTTAAGGTTTATGGCGAAATAAAGCCACCAATTAAGACCACTAGAGAAGAGTTTTTAGCTATTGAAAAAGAATATGTTTTAAACAAACTTTCCCTAAGATTACAAAATATAATCATGAAGGCAAATAAACTAAACCCATACTTTTCAGCAGGCACAACTATTGGGAATGATGTTGACGATGTAAATAAAGAACATTTATATAGGACTATTGGTGATTTTTTTGAAGGTTTTAATTGTGGGTAGTGGTTAGTTAGATTGGGTACTCTTAACCCTGCGGCATAATATCGTTACCCGTTGTTCATTTAGTCAATAACTATAACTCAAACATCAAAGGCCAGTTTTTCCCAGTAACCCACGTTTTTTTAGTGGATTTATCATAAGCAATTCCATTGAGAACGCCCGGTTTACGAAAAACATTTTTGAGTAAATTAGGCAAATGATGCTTATTTGTAATGATGCCAGTCTTAGGATCGATGATGACGATATAGTCCGTTTGAAACACGTTAGCATAAATTTTATCATCAATCCACTCAAGTTCGTTTAGCCTATGGACAGGTTTCCCGTCAATTGTTACTTTGACGGAGTGTTTGACAGTGAATGTTTCTGGGTCAATGAATTGTAATATATCTGATCCATTTGACATGATTAACTGTTTACCATCGGTGGTTAACCCCCAGCCCTCTCCTGCGTATTTATGAAATTTTATCGTTTCTAAAGTTTGTGGGTTTATTTCAAAAGCAACTCCAGCTCTCCATGTCAGCATGAACAGTTTTCCATCTAGCTTTGTTAAGCCTTCTGCAAAATATTTATCATCGAACTTCACTTGTTTAATGATATTTTGTGTATCTAGTTCCCAGTGTATTAAATGTGATTCACCAAATTGACCACAAGATTCCCAAACTTGCTTGTCTATAATGATGAGCCCTTGAGTATAGCACTTGGAAAAATGCGGAAGACTCATCCGCTCTTTTAAAGGTTGTGCATCAACGGCAAAAGCAATGGCTAAAGAAAAAATAAAGATAAGTTTTAGAATGGTTTGCATTTGTGTTCTGCTTTTATTGAAATTGTATTTTAAACTATATAAAACCCTTAAATGAGATGAATTCAATAAAAGTTCAAGCTTTTCTTTATAATCTTGAAGTCCTAGAGGGTAAAAACACAACTTTGTAGATGCCATTCGGTTAAAATACTCGGCATGAAAAACATCAAAAACATATTTTCTCGTACTCAATTTTTAACATCGGCTTACAAAGTTTCTCAACTACCTGATGATACAGGTTTAGAGATTGCCATTGCTGGTCGATCAAATGCGGGTAAGTCCACTACTTTAAATACTTTAGTAGGTAACAAAAAGTTAGCGAAAGTGAGTAAAACACCAGGACGTACACAGTTACTTAATTGTTTCGATTTAGGCGATAACATGCGTTTGGTTGATTTACCAGGTTATGGTTTTGCTAAAGTACCTAAAAAAGTTAAAGCGCATTGGCAGCACGAAATAAATTTATATTTACAGCAACGTAAAAGTTTGATTGGCGTTGTGATTGTTATGGACATTCGCCACCCGTTGAAAGAATTTGATAGACAATTTTTACACTGGGCAGATCAATCTGGTCTATATTCTCACGTGTTATTGAATAAATCAGATAAGTTTAAGTCGGGGAAACGCAAAGCGGCATTACTTGAAGTTAAAAGAGAAATGGCGAATATTTCACGCACTTCAACCATCCAAACATTCTCGGGATTAAAGAAAGAAGGTATTGAAGAATTGTCGGCAACTTTGTTATCTTGGTATAACGATCCAAGCGTTTCAGATTTAGGTGAAGAAGAGTAAAAATTATGACAGCCAGATGCTTACAAGGTATGCTTACAATTGAAGCTTTTCTTGATCCAAATTCACAACCTAAGTTAGTTTTAGACCAAGATGAAATCAAGCAATTCAATGAGCAGGTTTCAAAAGAGTTACAAGCTATCATTCCAAATTTAAACGATTCATCCTTTGCTATTGTTGGTGGACTGTATCAAAGCAGTGAATTATTACAACCAGGCTTTCCCGTCCATACACAATTAAGACAATATGCCCATGCGGCTTTAAAAGGTGAAAACAATCGACGCAATCAATTGGTTATTGGTGCCAATGATGATGGATTACCTGAAGGCCTGAAGTTAAGTAGTGAGGTTCAAGTCACGCCTTTGTTATTAATGCCTTTTGTTATTATTACTGAAAATGATGAAACGAAAGAAGTGTTTGAAAAACAACTCATGCACAAAGGCATGGGATCAAATGATTTACTGCTTCAAATGCAGAAAACTTTAGGTGTAAAAATCCGCCACACAAATTTTATGACAGTTCTAGATTTAGCAGCGATGATGCATAACCATTTACAAATGGCTGGATTTGAACCTTTATGGAAAATTTTAGAAGAAGCTATTTTTAATCAACACCCAGAAACAAAAATCAAAACTGCTCAATATAATGAGTTTTATCTTTCAAAAAAAATAGTGTTCACACCTTTTTTCTCTTACATAATGTGGAGCAATCAAGGGCCAGGTAAAGGCTTGGAAAATAAACAAGAAGCCTATTTGCACTATACCCAAATTCAAAGACAACATGTTGCCACCCTCAAAGAACATGGTTTGGATGTTAGACAATTTATACCATCATCAGAAAATTGGCCTGTCAGTGAGGAGCATATTTGTTTTGCTACACTTGATAACAGTCGATTAAATGGTGATTTCTACCACGAAATAGTTAAGCCCATAGATAAAACCCTGTCAATCGATATTGATAAAAATAACCACCCACAACTTGGCATACTATTTTATCAAGTCACAGATAAAGATGGTGGTTTAGAGTTTTATTATCCGATCACAAGTGAAGGTATTCTTGAGATCGATAGATTGTTGGAAAAACAAGTCTAAATAGTTACGGTTACCTTTGATAAATCGGCAAGTTTATTTCAATCATGGCGCCTTGGACGTGATTATAGGCTTTAATATTACCACCGTGTTCCTCTACAATTTTCTTAACAATGGCTAGTCCAAGTCCAGACCCTGTTACCTTGGTGGTTTCATAAGGTTCAAAAACATGCTTTAATATTTTTTCCTTAAATCCTTGCCCATTATCACTAAATGTAATAACAAGGATGTTATCAATTCTTTCATTTATTGCAGTTTCTATTCGAATGGATACATTATTGTCCTTTGCGCTTTCCACTGAATTTTTAATTAAATTATTCAAAAGTTGAGAAAATCGGACCTTATCAATATACATTGTGGGCTCGGGTTCTAGTAAATCTAGTTTAAAATCAATGCCAGCATGTGAAATAAAATATAAATCGACGGCTTCTTTGATTAACTTATTTAATCCACGGGCTTCGCGTTTCAATTCAGGTGCTTTTGCATAGTCTGAAAATGCATTGACTAATGTTTTTAAGTTCTCAACTTGAGAAACAATGGTTTGAGTGGATCGATCCAATATATCTTTATCTTGTTCTGGCATTTTGTCTAAAAACCTTAACCTAAGTCTTTCAGCAGATAGTTGGATTGGCGTTAAAGGATTTTTAACTTCGTGAGCCAACCTTCTAGCGACTTCTGACCAGGCTGCATCCCTTTGAGCTTGATTAATAATTGTTTGATCATCGAAAACTACAACCATCCCGCCCTCATCTTGTTCATAATCAGGAATTCTGCTACCTCTGACCACCAAAACTTTACGTGACTCATTTTCGGTAATTAATGTTTCTTGTTGCCATTCATCACTGTGATCATTGAGTTTTGTTAGGAGTAGATCGACAAAAGGTGTCAACCCAATATTCATTAAATTTAAATGTTTGATGTTTTGATTGATGACATCTTTGGTTGAGAGCTGAAGTATTTTTAGTGCGGCAGAGTTTGCCATTAAAATTCTAAAGTCGGTATCAATACTAATTACGCCACTTGATAAATGAGATAACACGTTTTCTAAATACCATTGTTTGCTGACAGCATCTGTTTGTGCTCTGTGCGCTAATGCGCTTGATGCCGCCAATTGTGATGACATCGTATTAAAAGACTTAACTAAAAAGCCAATTTCATCCTTTGAGCTAACCGGTATACTTTGGCTATAATCACCCTCAGCAATACGCGTGGTTGCTTGTGACAATAACTTAACAGGCGCCACTAGATTTCTAGCAGATGAAAAAGCTCGAACAAGTGCAAGCAACATACTTATCATCAAGACCAAGAACAGAATGATGTTGAAGGTTTTCTTTAATTGTTCGCGTTGGTATTTTTGTTGATTATAACCAACAGATGCTGTTTCAATATTAAAGGCAAGTGTGGAATATTCATCTTTGATTGGAAATAGCCCCTGTAAAAAGCGGTAACTGTTTGCAACATCTAAAACATTATCAACCTTAACAAGGGTTCGAATTTGCAATTGACTACCTTGCTTGGGTTCGATGCGTGCATAATTGTTACCCGTTCTTACATTTCTATAGACAGATTGAGGCGGTAAACTTGGGTTAAGGTCAAGGATATCTATACTGGCTTGTTCAATTACTTTTTCACTGGCTGAGATTAGTGTCAACCCGGATGCGCGCGTTTCATCTAAAAATCGCTCTAAATAGATAGCTTGTCGAGGAGAGTCAATTTCAGACAATTTTTGCGCGATTGTTTTTGTTTGTGTCAGGGCTTGGGTGGTTTGTACATCTAAAAATAATTGCCCTAATTCTAAAGAATCATTGAGTGCTTGGCTTGTTTTGGAATCAAACCAACTATCAATGTAATTGTTTAAAAACTGTGTTGAAAATAAATAGACAGCAAGAACTGGAGGCAATGATAAAAACACAAATGTTTTAACCATACGAGATGTGAGTTTAATTCCAGGTTCATTCTTCCTTCTTTTCGTGAATAGCCATACGAATCTTTGAATAATGACGATGCCTAAGATAAAAACAGCCAAAATAGAGGCGCCAAACAACCACAAATAAATGCGATTAAACTGTTCGGCACTTTGTACGGCTTGACTTAAAAAATATAAAGAGGATATTAATACGATTATTAATATAACAACCAGGCTATTTTTTAAATGAATTCTCATTGAATGTCAATTTTTTGATTAAACCACGGCGTGTCAATATCCCAATCGCTGTTTAATAGCACAGGTAATTGCATGACAGTAGGTAAAGCGCCGGTATCTAATACGATTCGAAATCTTGCCCAGGTATTTTTGTTTTGAGGTTTGTTAAATTTAAACGCGATTAATTTTTCAAACTCTTCCCATAATTGTTCATAATTAATAAAGCCTAATTGCTCGTCAGTTTCTTTATTTTTGATGACGTATAATTTGCTTAAAGTGAAATATGATATTTCAAAATAGGTTTTTTTGTTATCAATTTCACTATTAAACCACCAGGTATGAGGTTCGTATAATTGGGCTTTAGCAATAATTTGTACTCTTGTACCGTTATCTATGGCTTCTTTAATTTGATTAGAGGATTTGAAGCTTAACAACGGCGTTATGGTAATTGAGTTGTCTTGTATAGCTGTCTTTAGGGTAATGACATTATTTTTAGCTAATACTTGAGAATTAATAACTAATAATAGTAATAAAACTGTGGGAATTTTATAAATCATCTTTTTTTAAATAACAGTAATAGAAACCATCCATATCTTCTGTTCCTGTTAATATTTGGATACCGTATTCACATTGAGTCGCAAAGGGGTAGTTTAACTTGATTTCGCTGAATTCGGGGTGAGATTTTAAAAACTTTTTGATTTGACTGCTATTTTCCTGGTCAAATATTGAACAAGTGGCATATAGAAGCCTGCCATTTTGAGCTAATAGCTTAGCAACGCTGGTTAATAATTGTTGTTGATCTTGGCATATTTTGTCTAAATCCTTAGCTTGCCTGATATATTTAATATCTGGGTGGCGACGCAAAATTCCAGAGGCACTACAGGGTGCATCTAATAAAATTTTATTATAGAGCTGCCCTTCAAACCATTGATCTGTATTATTTGTATCAGCCACTATAACATTGGCTTGAAGGTTCAAGCGCTGTAGATTTTCTGATATCTTTTTTGCCCTATTTTGAAAAAGTTCTAGAGCGTCTAATTTAATGTGGCTGTTTAACTCTAACAAATGACAGGTTTTGCCACCAGGAGCTGCACAAGCATCTAATATTTTTTCATTATTTTGCGGGTCAATTATTAACGCGGCTAACTGTGCGCTGGCATCTTGTACTGAAATATCTCCTTTTTTAAAGGCCTCTAAAGTAGTTATATCTTGGGCTTGTATTTTATAAGCTCCATTAATATGCTCATGTTTGGTGGGTAAAAGCTCTTCAGTTGGTGAGGTTTTTGAGCGTATCCACAAAGGCGGTTTTTGATTGTTTGCAGTGAGTATTTGTTGCCAATTATTGGGCCAATCTTGTTTTAATTGATCTATCCACCATTGTGGGTGTGAATAGCGAGATACATCACTTGAAGGCTTTAAATCAATAGCATCAGTTGCCTTTCTTAAACAAGAGTTAATAAGACCAGTTGCCCACCGTTTGTTAAGCTTCTTTGCTGTATTTATGGCTTCATTAACAACGGCGTGTTGTGGTTTGTCGTGGTGATTTAGCTCAGCCATGGCTTGTGACAAAATAACCCTAACCATTTTATCTTTAGGTCTTTTATCTATGTATTGCAGCCAGCTGTCTTCTAATGACAAATAAAAACGAATAGTTGTAAAGCAGAGCGCTTTTACTGAAGATTTTAACTCTGTTAAGCTTGGCGATGACAACCTTTGCTTAAAGACCTCACTAAGATTTGATTTTTTATAAATAACTTCATAACTAATCTGTGCAGCAATTGTCCTTATTGTATGTTTGCTCATGTGTACCAATCGGTTTTAGATGGCATAAACTGTTCAATAGACATTTGTTTTTTGCCTGGTTTTTGAATGGTTTCAATTTGAAGCTGGCTATTATCACACTGTATTATAAGGCAATTTTTATCGGCTTTTACAATAGTTCCACACTTGGCGTTATTGTCTAATTTTACGACTTTAGCGCGCCAAAGTTTGTAAGAAACATCGTTAATTTCAGCTACCACTCCTGGCCATGGATTAAAAGCCCTTATTTTTCTATCAATTTGCTCAGCAGTTTCATCCCACGATATGAGTGATTCTGATTTTTCCAATTTATGAGCGTAGGTTTTATTGCTAGAATCTTGAAGTATTGGATTGGGCAATAAATTTTTGGTTAATAAATCAATACATTCAATTAAGGCATAGCCTCCCATTATGGCTAATTTATCATGAAGTCTTTGAGCGGTTTCATCAACAGCTATTTGACATTCGTGTTGAATATAAACAGGGCCTGTATCCAGCCCAGCTTCCATTTGCATAATGCCTACACCCGTTGTTTTGTCCCCTGCTAACAAAGCACGGTGAATGGGTGCCGCTCCTCTCCACCTTGGTAATAAAGAAGCATGAATATTCCAGCATGAAATAGTGGGAATATCTAATACAGCTTGTGGTAGAATCAGTCCATAAGCAACGACAATCATCAAGTCCGGCTTTAAGTCTTTTAATACTTGAATCGCATCAGCATTTCTCAAAGATGGTGGTTGAATCACTGGAATATTGTTTTCAAGTGCATATTCTTTGACTGGGGAATATTGAATTTTTCTTCCTCGGCCAACACCTCGATCGGGCTGTGTATAAACGGCAACAACCTGATGATTATTTTTTACCAGTTGTTTTAGAGGTTCTACAGAAAATTCTGGCGTGCCGCAAAATACTATTCTCATGTTTTATTCTCTTTGCCTTCAATAGGCAGTGACATTTGTACAGATTCTATTTTTCCTTCATCATGAAAAATACGTTTATATTCGGCTCTAGATACAGAGATGTACCGTTCATTGCCGCCAATTTCTACTTGATTCCCTGACTTTAATGCTCTGCCATTTTCATCAACCCTGACGACCATAGTGGCTTTTTTCCCTGAGTGGCAAATGGTTTTTAATTCTTTCAAATGGTCAGCCCAAGCTAATAAATATTGGCTACCGGAGAAAAGTTCTCCTTGGAAATCAGTGCGCAATCCATAGGCCAGTACAGGAATATGAAGTTGATCTACAATTTCCGTTAGTTGGTAGACTTGTTCTTTGCTTAAAAATTGAGCCTCATCGACTAAAACACAGTGAATTTCTCTCTCTTTATGGTATCTTTTTATTAAGCTTAAAATATTCTCTTTCGATGAAAAAATAATTGATGGTGAATCGATACCAATTCTTGAAGCAACTTTGCCCACGCCAAAGCGGTTATCAAAAGCGGGTGAAAGAATAAGTGTATTCATTCCTCTTTCACGGTAATTATAACTGGATTGTAATAAATGCGTTGTTTTTCCTGCATTCATTGCAGAATAATAAAAATACAATTTTGCCATAGGTGTTTTATATAAAAGGTTTTGAGGGGCTATTCTAACAGTTTTGTAATTTGATGTGGTTCAGAAAAATAATGTCCTTGAAAATAATCAACACCCAGCTTTGAAATTTGATTCAATAATTCTTCATTCTCGATATGCTCTGCGATAGTTTTTTTTCCCATAACTTCAGCTATGTATACAATCGATTTAATAATTGCAGCATTAATTTTATCTTTTCCAAATTCTTTAATAAATTGACCATCAATTTTTATATAGTCATAGGGAATATTTTTTAAATACGAGAAGCTGGTTAAACCTTTTCCAAAATCGTCAAGCGAAACTTTACACCCAAGACTTCTGACTTCTTTAATGAAAATCAAAGCTTTGTCAAGATTGTTAATCAGTTCACTTTCTGTTATTTCAAAACAGATATCAGTGTAGTTTACTTGGTATTTTTCTAAACAATTCAATACAAAAGGTAAAAAATTATCCCGGGATAACGAATGCCCAGATAAGTTGATTGAATAAAGGGAATTTTCAAGCTGATTATTATGATTTTGGTAGAGTTGGCAAAAGGATTCAATAACATATTTATCTATGGTATAAATTAATCCAAACCTATCTGCTGAACCCATGAATAGAGAAGGTGAAACAAGCTGGCCAGTTTCAGACTTCATTCTTAATAAAATTTCATAATGAGAGTCGTTAGACTTCAATGTGTTTATTGACTGATACCACAGTTCAAAATCACCTTTTAATAATGCTTTTTGGATAGCATCATACCACTTTAACTCTGTTTTGGTTTTTTGAAATTCTTTCTTCTCGGCTTTATATATTGTATACGTGTTTCTTCCTTTTTCTTTTGAAACATAACAAGCTTCATCTGCGTGGATGAAGACAGACCTGAATTCATCTTCCTTATCTATGAAAACAATGCCGATACTCACACCGATCTTAAATATTTTCTTTTTGTTTTTATAGGTATATGTAGAAACTGCATTTTTAATGTTCTTAGCAATTTCTATAACTTCGGAGTGCGATTTATGGGTTAAAATCAAACCAAATTCATCACCCCCAAGTCTGGCTAGGTAAGATTTATGACCTATAGTATCCAAAAGTAATCGGCTGACCTGTTCTAGGACATCATCTCCGTGGATATGACCACAAGAATCATTAATGACTTTGAAATGATCTAAGTCCATATATAAAAAAGCAGTAGCACCGGTTTCATTGCCTTTTTTAAGTGATTGTTTGAGTTTTTTTTCACACCAGCGCCGATTATAAAGTTTTGTTAACGAGTCCCTAAAAGCGAGTTTTCCAAGTTTATCAACGAGTTTGATTTGTTGTGATACATCTTTGAAGTACCAACATCGACCAATAATTTTATTTTTGAAAACATAAGGAGATGAACGCCTTTCTATTACTCTACCGTCTTTCAAGTTTAATAAATCTTTGGTTTTTTTAAATGTCTCTAAATGTTGTTCAAAGTTTAAAGAAACGCTGTTGTGTTTGAGAAGAATAGATTGCATTTTTGCAATAGTCTCTTCCATGGGGTTAATGAAAATCCCTCCCTTTGTTAAACCCCAAATGCGAATAAACATTGGACTGACCAATGTAATTCTTTTTTTCGAATCAATAATAACAATGGCCTCAGAAAGTGAGCTGATTATTGTTTTGTTGGCATTTTGAAGTTGTTTTATGACTTGTTGAGATATTACTTCGTCAGTTTTAAGTGTACACATCCCACAGTACCCTACAACTACCTCTTCATCCATGATTAAATTGCCTGAAGCATTCAAGTATGAAAATTGACCATTGTGGCCAATAATTTTAAACGTAATATCATTAAAAGCAGATCCTTGAGAAATAATGTTTCGCCAAAAATCTTGAGTTTCAGATAGCAACAGAGATTTTATATTTTTACCTATCAACTGTTCTTTGGTATAACCAATTTGTTGCAACAGAGCAGTATTCACATAGGTAATTTTGAGGTCCATATCAGCCTCCCAAAACATAATATTGTTACTAGACTCTGCTAGACTGCGGAAGTGGTCTGATTTAAATTCGTTATTGGTTTCTGACATTTGGCGATATTATTTCAATAGTTTCATTTTTAAGAATAAACCAATCCTTAGAATAGTGATGATCCATAATATTGCTACCGACACCACCTATGTAAGGCTTAATAAGCCGTTTTGTCACATAACTATAAATCGGCATAATAGGCTGATCTTTTAATAACAACCTCTCAGTTTCATACATTATTTCCAGGCGTTCTTCCTGATCAAAAGTGTTAGCAGACTGCTTTAAAAGCTTGTCATAATTGGGATTGTTATAACCAGAATCATTAATACCATGTTGAGAATATAACAATTCTAGAAAACTATAAGGATCGTTGTAATCACTAATCCAACCAGCCCTGAAAATTTGAGTGAGTTTTTTCAATTTACGGTTGGCTAAAAACACTTTCCATTCTTCATTAATTAAATGCGTTTTTATGCCTAAAGCTTGTTTCCACATAGCAGAAATAGCTATGGCAATTTTTTTATGGTTTTCTGATGTGTTATAACGCAGTTCCACTTCAAAGGGGTTGGTTTTTGAATAGCCTGCTTTTTTATAAAGCCGTAACGCTTCTTTAAGCCTTTTTTCTTTACTCCATGATGCCCATTCTGGCAACTGCGGTTGATAGTCGCCAATACCTGGAGGCACATAAGCATAGGCTGGTTTTTCGCCAAATTGAGTGACTTTGCCGGTAATTATTTCACGATCTATTGCCATTGAAAGAGCAAGTCGTAAATCTAGGTTATCCTTGAATGGTGCTTTAGTGACATTAAACCCATAATAGTAAACGCCCATTCTAGGCCTAATCATCAGTTCATCATCAAGATTAGCTTTTATCCATTTAAATTGGTTATTTGGTAATTCATTAGTAAAGTCAATTTCACCAGCTCGGTATCTTTTCAGCTCACTTGATTGGTCTTCAATTGGATAATAAATGACTTCATCAATAATCGTGTTTTCATTGTCCCAATAATGAATGTTCCTTGTCACTTTTATATGCGATTGTACGACTGATTCAACAAGGTGGTAAGCACCATTACTAATAAGGATGCCTGCTTTTGCAACGCTATCTCCATGTTTTTCAGAAGAAGCTTTGTGCATTGGAAAAGCTGTTGCGTGAGTGAGTAAGCCCAAAAAATAAGGTGTGGGACTTTGAAGTTGAATAATCAAAGTGTTTTTGTTAACAGCTTTTACACCTAATTCTGTTACCGGAATCTCACCAGAGGCAACTTTTTCTGAGTTTAGTATCGGTGTAAGAATAGCGGTATATTTGCTGCCAGTTTTAGGGTCTAAACTGCGTTGAAAACCATATTCACAATCATAGGCTGTTAATTCTGAACCATCAGACCATTTAGCATTATCTCGGATAGTGAATGTATAGGTTAAATTAGGTGCATCAAAAGTCCAACTTTCGGCCACTCCTGGGATTAAATCGCCATTTGGAGCTTCGATTACTAAGCCTTCAAACAGATCCCTTTGGATGTTTGAACCAGGTACACCTTCTCCCTTGTGTGGGTCAAGTGTTTGTGGTTGAGAGCCATTACCTTTTCTTAAAATTTGTTTTTCTGCAAGAATACTTGGGTCAATTTTGCCATTAATATACTTAATCTCAGGCACTTTAATTTTAAATTTTATTTCTTCCTGTAAGGATTTATTTTGATCACAAGCCGCCAAAAAAAACAACCAAGATACTAAAAGTAGCTTGGTTGTTAGTTCCATTAACTTTTTTGGTAATTGTTTAAAATACACTAAATTCAGCCCTACAGCCATTGGTTACCCAAATCTCTCGTCTGTTATAACCCCATTTACCAACACAGCTGGTTTTTGACAATTGTTTGTGCAGCTGAACCTTGGCGCCATTTGGAATAGCACAGCTTCTTCGGGCTAAATTTTGAGATGAACAAACAATTCTATTGGTCTGGTTACCATAACCTGTATTTCCGTTGTTGTTCCCATAATTGTTATTCTGTCCATAACCATTATTATTGCCAGTTCCATTGTTGTTACCATAACCTTGGTTATTCTGTCCGTAACCGTTGTTATTTCCATTTCTGTTATTACCGTATCTAGAATTGTTTTGTCCATAACCGTTATTGCCATTATTTTGACCATATCCACCGTTGTTACGTCTATTGACATTAAGCTCGAATGTTGCTCTACAACCATTTGTTACCCAAATACCATTTCTATCAAAGCCCCAGTTTCCAACACAACTTGCACGTGATTTTTGTCTCTTTAAGGTAACCCCGCCAGAAGTATCTACACGGCAAACTTGACGCTGGTGATTTCTCGATGAACAACTAACGATGGTATTTTGCTGTCGATATCCAGGGTTATAGTTTTGGTAAGGCTGTAATTTGAATTTTGCTCTACAGCCATTTGTTACCCAAATACCTTGTTGATCATATCCCCAGTTACCATTACAGCTTGATCGAGATAATTGGCGAATAAACTCAACACCACCACGTGTGTCAGCAGGGCAACCTTGGAAGCGTAAATTTCTTGAGCTACAAACAACAGTATCGTCCCCAAAGTTATAACCTCTGTCCTCTACAACAAATTCAGCTCTACAGCCATTAGTTACCCAAACACCATTTTGGTCATAACCCCAGTTATTTATACAAGAAGAATTGCTGACTTGACGTAATAAAAATACATCTCTGCCTCCAAGATAAGCAGTACAGTAGTTGCGCTGATAATTATGAGATTCACAGACCATAATGTTTCCTTCTGCGCCAGGTTGATCCCAGCCATAATTGACACTAAATTCAGCCCTACAGCCGCCATCTACCCAAATACCAGTATCATCATAACCCCAATTGTAATTACAACTTGAACCTGACAATTGTCTAACTAGACTTACACCATAGCGTGTATCAACCCTACAGTGACTGCGTCTACCCCTGTTTGATTCACAGACGATTGTTTGATTATTGTTTTGATAATTGTATTTGTTTAAAAATTTATCATTGTTTTTGTTACCAACTTGCATCCTTGCTTTAGCTTGTTTATCTACAACAATTGGTGCGGCAGTTACTTTTAATTGTTTTTTTGCTTCTTGTGAAGCCGCATAATTACTTATTAAAAGTAATAAAACTATAAACTTTTTCATATTTAATCCTCTTTTTTAAATAAATATCTGGAAAGGTGCCTGTCAGCAACATTGTCAGTATAACCTGAAATGTGCTTGTTAACCAAATGTCTTGAAACATAATAATACAACGGTATGACGGGCATGTCATGTAATAAAAGATTTTCTGCGTCTTCAATGAGCTGATTTTTTAAATTTAGTTGATTTGTGGTTCTTATTTGGTCGATTAAGGCATCAAATTGCTGGTTTTTATAATGATAAAAATTGAAACGCGAATCTGACATAAATAGCTCCAAAAAACTTAAAGCATCTGCATAATCTGCAATCCATCCAGATCTGAATGCTTGGCGCTGTTTGGATTTTCTAGAGTGTACAAAAACTTTCCATTCTTGATTGAGTAACTTGGCTTTTATACCTAAAGTCTGACGCCACATAGCAGCTATAGCAATAGCAACTTTTCGTTGGTTCTCACTGTTGTTATAGAGAATTTCGATTGTTAAATCATCAGCTTTTATATTACTTTCCTTTAATAACTTTAATGCGCGCTCTTTATTTTGAGTTGTTGAGTTGAAAATTGAGTCAACTGCTTTGTTGTTTCTTAGGCTCCTTGGAACAATATGGTATGCAGGCTCTTGCCCTGTTTTCAATACTTTGTCAGTTAAAATTTCACGATTGATAGCCAGTGATAAAGCTTGTCTTAATTTTTGGTTGTTTAAATTTTTATCAGAAATATTTAAGCCTAAAAAGAATGAACCTAAATAAGGTGAAATATGCAACTCCTCAGGCAAGTTTTGTTTTATCCAGTTGATTTGGCTATCAGGAATGCTTTCTGTTATTTCAAGTTCACCAGCTCTAAATCGTTTTAATTCACTCGACTGATCTTCTGTTACCCAATAAGTGACTTTGTCATAAAAAACAGATTCTTTTGCATAGTAATGATTGTTTCTTTCTAATATAATTTTTTCTTGAATCATCCAGTCGGTAAGAACGAATGCACCGTTACTAATGATCAGGTGATTGCCTGTGCTTGTTTTGGCAACAGGATAAAATATTGGAAGGGTTAACTTTTCTAAAAAAGCAGAATCCTGTTGCCATAAATTTATTTGTAAAGTGTAGTCGTCTAATGCTTTAACGGCAAGGCTGTCGGGTGTTAGTTTCATGCCCAATATTTTTTTTGCATGAATGATATTGTTCAATAAAAAAGCGTATGGGGCTGCTGTTTTGGGGTCTACTGCCTGTTGCCATCCACGTACAAAATCATGAGCTGTTAGCTGAGTTCCATCAGACCATTTAGCCTTTTTTCGTAAAGAAAAAGTCCATGTGTTATTTTCAACTGTATGGCTAATAGCTGCACCATAAATTGGCTTGCCATTCACATCTAATGTCATTAAGCCTTCATATATATCTCGCAAAACATTGTGGGAATTCAGCCCTTCTGCTAGGTGAATATTTAAAGAATCAGGTTCTGAACCATTGCCCCTATTGAGTACATTCTCTGCTGAAATGTTTTGAGAAAGTAATAAAAACAAGATTGAAAAGTAATATTTCATAGTGAGATTGTAATCTTTTAAAATGAATAAATGATGAATAGTTGTAATTATACATGATAAAATATTCCAAAATTATAACGAGTGAACAAATTGAGCAAATCAGAAACCATTGAAAATAAAAGCCAACTAATTGAGTACATTGCTTCGGGTTGCAAACCTAAGTCAGATTGGAAGGTTGGAACAGAGCACGAAAAATTTGGCTTTGATACTAAAACTTTAAAGCCTTTGGGTTATCACCAAGCAGGTGGCATCAAAGATATTCTAAATGGTTTGAAAGATAAATACGGTTGGCGTGGTGAATATGAAGGTGAGAACATTATCGCCTTATATAGAGATGGCTGTTCGGTCACTTTAGAACCAGGCGGACAGTTAGAACTTTCTGGTGCTCCATTGGCCGATATTCACGCTACATGTCGAGAGACTTATTCACATTTGTCTGAAGTTAAGGCTGTTTGCGAAAATTTTAATTCTGCTTTTATTGGCATGGGTTTTCACCCGAAAGCAAAGAAAAAGCACATAGAATTTATGCCAAAAGGGCGTTATAAAATAATGCGTGAATACATGCCCAAGGTAGGCACTTTGGGTTTAGATATGATGAAACGTACTTGTACCATTCAAGCTAATTTAGATTTTTCTTCTGAAGCAGATATGATTAAAAAATTTCGAGTTTCATTAGCTTTACAGCCTATAGCCACAGCATTATTTGCAAATTCTCCTTTTAAAAACGGAAAATCTAATGGCTTTTTGTCTTATCGTTCTCACATATGGACCGATACTGATAATGACAGATGTGGCACCATCCCATTTGTTTTTGAAGATTCGATGAGCTATGAGAGATATGTTGACTACATGCTTGATGTGCCTATGTATTTCGCCTATAGGGATGGTCAATATTTAGATGCTAGCGGCCTATCATTTAAAGATTTTATGCAAGGAAAGCTATCTATTTTACCGGGTGAATTACCTACAATGAAGGACTGGGAAGACCATTTAACTACAGCATTTCCAGAAGTTAGACTTAAAAAATTCTTAGAAATGAGAGGTGCAGATGGCGGGCCTTGGCGTCGAATTTGTGCATTACCTGCTTTGTGGGTAGGTGTTTTATACGAACAAGAATGTTTAGATGCAGCATGGGATTTGGTTAAAGATTGGACAACAGAAGAACACCAACAATTACGCGATGATGTACCACGATTAGGCTTATGTACGCCATTTAGAAAAACACAAGTTAGAGATTTAGCATTAGAAATGTTGAAGATTTCGAGAAGAGGTTTAGAAGTCAGAAACATAAGAGGCGCTTGTGGTAATGACGAAAGTATGTTTTTAGATCCATTACAGATTATTGCAGATACAGCAACAACTCCAGCAGAAAGGAAGTTGGGTAAATATCACAGTGTATGGAATAAAGATTTGTCTAGAATGTTCGAAATTTTTAAGTATTGATTTCGATAATAACTTCCTACTTTTGATATAATTCGCCAATGGAAAATACAGAACCTTATTTGGTCATTTATAATGCCAATGAACACACCCAATTAGTAGATGTCAATTATGATCAATATCGTATTTGTTTTCTCGACCAAAAAGTTTTTGATCAAGAATTGTGTGATAAAATAATAACAGCTACAAATCCAGATGCGCCTGTTATTATTGTTAATGCAAAAGCCGAATTCCCAAAGTATTGGCTAGAAAGGTTATTGCAACCTTTTGTTGAGAACAGTAAATTATCACTGTGTTCAGCATTAAGCTGTCATATTGAAGAACTCTCGCCATTGGCTAAGGGCGATGTTTTTGAAGGCAGTGTTGCAGAGTTAGATGGATTAGTTTATTTATTACAATCTGCATCGACAATATATTCTAATACCTTTAATCCTGAATGTTTTGTTGTAAAAAGTAATGCGCAATTAACAGATTTGGGGAAAACGCCATTTGTTGCCTGTAAAAATTTATTAGTCCAATCAAATAATAGTCATGCTGTTCAACTAACAAATTTCAAAGACATAGGCAATCAAAAACCTTTGCCTGCTCACGCATTAGCAGGATTACAGTGGAGGTTGAAACCATATCTATCTAACCGTATTGCTGCTGAAAGTTATCCTATATTAGATAACAAGCCAGTAATGTTACATATTAATATGGGCTGGGGTGGTGGAGTACATCAGTGGATTAATGATTATTGCCAACATGAAGACCAATTTTGTCACCTGATTCTATCATCTGATGGTGAGCTTTATAGACAAAGACATGGTGAAAATTTCAAGTTGCATTATCAGCATACCCAAGGTGTAGTGATGCAACGGTTTGAAATGCAATCTCCTATCAATTCAACCTGTTTAGAACATTCTGAATATAAATCAATTTTGGACAAATTGATTCAACAATACCAAGTTCAACAAATAGTTGTATCTAGTTTAATTGGTCATAGCTTAGAGTGTTTACAAACTGGATTAACCACAATTAGAGTTCTTCATGATTATTTCCCATCATGGCCAAGTTTATTGGCAAATCTAGATAAAGAAGAATTAAAAGAAGCCGATTTAACTCTTGCTCTGGAGCAGTCAGCATTGGAGCCATTTGGGCAAATATCAAAACAAGAATATTTATTATGGAGAGATAAATTACACACATGTTATCAATCAAATTTAATAAAGCTAGTTGCTCCAAGCCAATCAGTTGTTGATAACCTTAATAAAATAGATGAAAAAACTTTTAATGAAGTCACTGTTATTCCTCATGCAATAGCTCAATTTCAACCAATAAAATATCAGAATAATGATAAACCCTTTCAAATACTTGTATTGGGTAGAATTAATCCAGCAAAGGGTCAAGAATTATTAGAGTCCATAATGAAAGAACTCGGAGAAGATTTTTATTTTGTATTTATTGGAGCTGGAAACGAAGGAAAAAAATACTTAAATAATCCCAATATTACCGTCATTATGGATTATAAAAATGCTGAATTGGAGATGTTGTTACAAGAAGCCGAGCCAGATTTAGCGTTAATTACATCACAAACTTCAGAAACATTTAATTATACATTGTCTGAATTACAACAAGCAGGAATTTGTACGATTAGCACAAAGCTTGGGGCTTTAAAGAACCGTATCATTGATGGTGAAACAGGAGTGTTATGCGATAACAATGTTGATTCGTTTATTGATGAAATTAAAAAATTAAGAAAGGCGCCTGAGTTAATACAAACCATCAGAAAGAACTTAAAAGGAATAACTATTGATTCTTTTTCAACAGTTATACAATCTTATCGCGGTTTACTTTCTTCAGCACATAATACTCAATATTTACTTAACCAAAATCTTCACAACAACAATGCTTTTGTAAAAGAATTACAAGCTATCGATAGAGAGAAAAAGAGAATTGCATCGATTTTGTCGGTAACAGAAGAAAAACTAGATGAAAGAACCCAATGGGGTAAAAAGTTAACCAAAGAGTTAAACAAGGCAGCTAAAGACATAGATTTAGAGAGAAAAGAAAACTTTCAGTTGCAACAAGTGATTAAAAGTGAAGTTAAAAGAATGACTTCAGAAATACAGAGTTTACAAAATGCACATAAGTACTCTCAAAAGCAATATGGACGTGAACACAAAAAATTACAATTAACGGAATTGAACCTATCTGAATCTCAAAATGAACTTTCTACTGTCTATCAAAGCCGTTCCTGGAGGCTAACAAAACCCATGAGAAAATTGACTACTTGGGCTCGCCATAAAAGAAATGCCATTAAATTTCGATTAGTTCAGTTAAAAACATTCCCATCTCGTGCTGTCAGAAGCCTTAAAACACGAGGGGTAACGGGTACAGTGGGTGTTATCAAAGGTAAAATCAATAAACCAGAAGCCCAACAAAGTGAACATAAGACAGTTAAACTAACCCAAAATTTTGAACCAATTACGATCAATGCAGAAAATAAACCCATAGTTTCAATTATTATACCTGTTTATAACCATTTTGATCATACTTACAATTGTTTAAAATCAATTAAAGAACTTCAAGACAAAACAAGCTTTGAAATTATTGTTGTCGATGATTGTTCAACAGATGATACACAAAATTTAATCAAAAATATTAGTGGCATTACTTACCAAAGACAAAAACAAAACGGTGGTTTTATTGAATCTTGTAACACAGGTGCTAAGTTAGCCAAGGGCAAATATTTAATGTTTTTAAACAATGATACGGTTGTTTATGATGGTTGGTTAGATGCGTTAATTGAGGTTTTTGAAAAGTTTCCAGATGCTGGATTGGTCGGTAGTAAACTGGTTTACCC
>Ga0209345_10001840_pt1 | contig 24547 bp, 21 predicted proteins | sample Cruoilmetagenom7_FD_187294 | JGI IMG/M metagenome (GOLD analysis project Ga0209345, IMG submission 187294) | Oil polluted marine microbial communities from Coal Oil Point, Santa Barbara, California, USA - Sample 7 (SPAdes) (version 2) | ecosystem: Environmental > Aquatic > Marine > Oil seeps ...
CCCTGCCACAACACCGCCGCCTGACGAGCCAGAAGAGGCGGAGCCCGATAAACCTGAATTCGAGATCAAGCCCGACGGCAGTATTAACATCGACACACAGATTGGCGGCGCGCGGATCACCATCAATGGTGACGGTGTGGACGTTGAACCAAATTCGGAAACCCGCCGCCGCCTCGATGAGCTTGAGCAGATTGCCGAACAGATCGAACGCGCCACTGCAGAGTGATAAAAGTCAGTCGCATTTGATGCGCTGCTACAAGCAAATGCGGGGCAGCCCGCCTGAATTAACACTCACAGAAAGACTGGGGCGGCTGGATCAATGATAATGTTCGTGTTATGTTCTTGGCTTCGTCAGGAGAAATCGAATGACCCTTACCTTTTACACTAACCCTATGTCGCGCGGGCAGATCATCCGCTGGATGCTCGAAGAGGTCGGTGCGCCTTATGAGCAGGAGCCTCTCGATTATGACGACACCGGCATGAAGGGAGACGCTTATCTCGCGATCAACCCGATGGGTAAGGTTCCGGCGATAAAGCATGATAATAAGATAGTGACCGAATGCGCCGCGATCTGCGCCTATCTCGCTGACGCCTTTCCCGAGGCGGAACTCGCCCCGAGAGATGATGAGCGCGCCGACTATTATCGCTGGCTGTTCTTCGCCGCCGGGCCCGTGGAGCAGGCGATTACCGATCGGAATTTCGGGCTGACGCTCAGCGAGGGTCAGGAGCGCTCGGCCGGTTACGGGAGTTATGACAAAGCTGTCGCCGCGCTGGAAGGGGCTGTCACGGGCCGCGATTATATCTGCGGCGATCGGTTTACGGCGGCGGATGTCTATGTGGGATCGCAGATCGACTGGGGTCTGCAATTCGGGACATTGCCGAGCTTACCAGCGTTTGAGGCCTATGCCGCGCGTTTGCGGGAGCGAAACACCTATAAGCGGGCAAAGGCAATCGATGCGGAGCTGATGCCGGAGCAACCGGCAGCTACCTAGCCATAACCCCAAAAGAAAAAGGCCCGGCAGGTTTCCCCGCCGGGCCTTTTGTTCTCGCAATGTGCGAATGTTTCTAGTCGCGGCCGCCCATGAAGTTGAGCAGGAACAGGAACATATTGATGAAGTCGAGATAGAGGTTGAGCGCCCCCATGATGATCGTCTTGCCCATCATGTCGGTACCCGCGACATGCGCGTACATCGATTTGATCTTCTGTGTGTCATAGGCGGTGAGGCCAGCGAAGATCAGCACACCGATACCGCTAATGACGTATTGCATCGCGGACGACTGGAGGAACATGTTGATCACCATTGCGATGATCAGACCGACAACGCCCATGATCAGGAAGGTGCCCCAACCGCTGAGGTCCTTCTTGGTCGTATAACCCCAAAGGCTGAGGCTGACGAAGGCGGCAGACGTCGCGAAGAAAGTCTGCGCGATGGATGTGCCGGTATATTGCAGGAAGATCGTCGACAGGGAGAGACCCATGACGACCGAGAAACCCCAGAAACAAGCTTGGAGCGCGCCGGTGGAAAGGCGATTGATGCCGAAGCTCATCACGAGAATGAACGCGAGCGGCGAAAGCATGATAACCCAGCTGAGCAGACCGCCAGCCATGATGATCGTCGCAGCAGGCGATTCTATGCCGCCGCGCGCAAACAGCATCGCAACAACGCCTGTAAGCAGGATACCCGAAGCCATATAGTTATAGACTTTGAGCATATAGGAACGGAGACCGGCGTCGAATGCGACGTCGCGGGCACCCGTATCGAGGCCGCCTCGGGCTTGACCCCGAAGGTCGGCATTCTGATCTGACCAGTTAGCCATTGGAACACTTCTCCTAGTAAAATCGGCGTTAGGATCCGAATTATCACCAATATCGGGCATCGCCGGGCATTTTTCAAGGCGAATCGACCCTAACAATCTGTAAGAAAACCAATTACCCCTGATCGGCGATGCACAGGCTTTTTATCGCCATCCGCCCACCACGGACCATTCGGGAAGAATTGCTCAAGCTAATGCAGGGCGTTGCCGCTGCGCGCTGGCAGAATGATGGCCAATTACACCTGACGCTGCGATTTATCGGCAGTGTTGAACGCCCATTGGCAGAAGACGTCGCACTTGCGCTAAGCCAAGTCCGCGTACAGCCCTTTGAAATCGCGCTAGATGGGGTTGGTTCGTTCGAAAAGGGCGGAAAGCTGACCACCCTATGGGCCGGAATTCAGGCACCGGCCGATCTCAAGCGTCTCCGCGACAAGGTTGAGAGCGTTTTTCGCTCGCTAGGCCTCGAACCCGATCATCGGAAATTCCTGCCGCATGTCACTCTTGCACGGCTGAACAGTTCCTCTGGGCCGATTGAGGATTTCGTGCAGCGCAACGCCGGGTTAACAACTGCGCCCTTCTCCGTCGCTCATTTTGATTTGATCGAGAGTTTTCTCAGCCCTGATGGTGCGCGCTATGAGAGCCTCGCCCGCTATCCTCTTGGCTGAGCGCTCATCCGCGCTCTAGCCTTTCGAGCAATGCCTCCGCACCGGCCATCGCATCAGCCCAAGCGATCACAAAGCCATCCTCTTCGCCATAATAGGGATCGGCAACATCTTGTCCCTCCCTGCCCGCGACATGATCGAGAAAGAGCGAGAGCGTCCTGCTCGCCGTTCTAGGCTGTAACACACTCAGATCCCTGAAAACCGATTGATCCATCGCGACAATCTGATCGAAGCGCTCGAAATCGCCCACCGATATCTGGCGGGCTTGTTGTCCCGAAATATCCACTCCATTTGCCAGTGCAACAGCTTGGGCACGACGATCTGGTGGATCGCCAAAGTGCCAGCCTCCAGTTCCCGCCGAATCAATGATGATCTCCACCCCGCTCTGTTCACTAACCCGGCGCATCGCACCTTCAGCCATGGGCGAGCGACATATATTGCCAAGACACACGAAGAGGATGGAATGGGTCATTTGTGGGAACCCTCACAAAGATTTTGCCAACGCGGCTGACGCTGTTACACCAAAAAGAAAACCAGATGGTGGGACTGCTTACATGACAGATACGGTTGACGGGCGCGACGGCGCAACTGCTGGCGCGCCACCATCGACCGGTGACGAGGTGCAGGAGCATAAGGCAACCAGCTACAGCTGGTATGTCCTCGGCATCCTCGTGATCGTCTACATTCTCAATTTCGTTGACCGCAATATCCTCTCGATCCTCGCAGAAGACATCAAGGCCGATCTGGGTCTCACCGATGATCAGCTGGGCTTTCTCTATGGCACAGCGTTCGGCGTATTTTACGCACTGTTCGGTATTCCGCTGGGGAAACTGGCCGATAGCTGGCACCGGATCAGGCTGATGACCGTTGGTCTTTTCATCTGGTCTGCGATGACCGCCTTTTCCGGTTTTGCGAAAAATTTCACTATGTTGAGCATTGCGCGAATCGGCGTTGGCGTGGGTGAAGCGACCGCCAGCCCGGCGGCTTATTCGCTGATATCCGACTATTTCCCGAAAAAGATGCGGGCCACCGCGCTCGCCATCTATTCGTCCGGCCTGTATCTTGGCGCGGGCGTATCCCTGCTTATCGGCGGCAAGATCGTTGAATGGTGGAACGCAGCCTACCCGGTAGACGCGCCATTAGGCCTTGCCGGCTGGCAAGCCGCTTTCATCCTTGTCGGCCTGCCCGGCATCTTGCTTGCGATGCTCGTCTTCACCCTGCGCGAACCGTTGCGTGGACAAGCCGAGGGCATACCCTCACCGCCGCCGCCAGACCCATTCCGCGGTTTTCTGGCTGAACTGTTTGCCATCATCCCGCCCTTCACGATCATCGCCGCGGCAAGGGCCGGCAGCAAAGCCCTGACATTCAACTTGGCCGGTGCCGCCGTTATTGCGGCGATCGCCTACGCCTTGATCTGGCTGACCGGCAACGCGCAGCAATGGATTGCCATCGGCATCGGCTATTATGCCGTCTTCTCCTGGGCATCGACGCTGCGCCAGCGCGATCCACCAGCTTTCAAACTGATCTGGGGAAATACGGCCTTCATTACGACCATTCTGGGCTACGGCATGGTCGCCTTCATGTCCTATGCCGCTTCTTTCTGGGGCCCTCCTTATGCAATCCGCGAAATCGGCATTTCGCCAAGTGAAGCCGGTTTGTGGCTAGGCGGCCCCGGCGCTGTTGCAGGCTTCCTTGGTGTGATCATGGGCGGGCGGATGGCTGACTGGCTACGCCAGCGCAATCCGGCCGGCCGTTTGCTTGTCGTGATGTTCGGGCTGGCTATGCCAGCGCTGCCTCTCATCTTCGCCTTTACGACGCAAAATGCTGTGGTTTTCTATGTGCTGAGTTTCTGCCTGACACTGACGGCCAGTTCGGCACTGGGCGCGGCTGCGGCCACGTCACAGGACCTGGTGCTGCCAAGGATGCGCGGCACCGCAACGGCGACCTTCTTCCTTTCGACCACGCTGATCGGACTTGCACTTGGACCATATATGGCCGGGCAGGTATCGGCAGCGAGCGGCAGCCTATCTGCCGGCGTGCTTAGCCTGCTTATCGCGGTTCCGATCGGGTTGGTCCTGTTGTTTGTTGCTTACCGGACAGTCCCCGAGGCCGAACGCACGCTTGTCGAGCGTGCCCGTGCCGCCGGAGAGCCGATCTAGGCTAGAGTATAGGCTCGATGATCCCGCAGGCGATCCGCGGACCGGTATCACCGGCTGGATCGCTCCGATAATCGTCAGGTCCTGCGTGGATGATCAGCGCTGCCCCATCTTCATCAAGCAGCGCAGCGGTACCGTTTCCGATCCGTCCGCCCGTAATTATGACTTCGAGCAGGCCCGTTCCATTTTGCCCGACGATCAAGTTCGGCATATCGCCCATATGCTGGCCAGCTGGATTATCCCGGCCATGTTCGCGGCCGCGCGGATTCCAATGCCCGCCTGCGCTGGCGAAACCCGGGGCATCGCATCGGCCCGTCATATGTATATGCGCCGCCTTCACGCCCGGCGTCATGCCTTCAACATGCAAAACGAGGCGGATGCCCTGATCAAGCTGGATCAACATCGCATCTCCGCGCACCGCACCGGATGCGTCACGCAACACCGCCTCGGCACTTTCAATGAGCGGCGGCGGTGGCGGGCCAAGGTCTTCGGCCATCGGAGTACAGGCAAGAAGAGCGAGTGATGACAAAACCGGAAGAACAAGGAGTGATGCGCGCATGTTGGATCCCCTGACAGCCAATATCCTAAGACAATAATCGACCGGGTTTCACTATGGCATTATCAACCCCCTCGGGGCTATAGGGACGCCCGGCACATTTTCGCTGCACGACAAGGAAAACAGCAATGAACGCAGCGCCAGATACTCGCCCGGATACCCGCATTGCCGTGATCGGACTTGGCTATGTAGGCTTGCCGCTGGCAGTCGCACTTGCCCGGTATTTTACGGTAACCGGCGTTGATTCCAGTGCCGCTCGCATAGAAGAACTCAGCGCAAACCATGACCGCACAGGCGAAGTCGATGGAGACGCGCTGCAGGCCTCGTCACTACAACTGACCAATGATCCAACTGCCGCCGCGGGTGCGGACATTTTCGTCATCGCCGTGCCGACGCCCGTTGATGACAACAAAAAGCCCGATCTGTCTGCCTTGCTCAGCGCAACACGGACAGTCGCTCCCCTGCTCGACGCCGCCAAGCAGCCTGTGATTGTTTATGAATCGACCGTCTATCCGGGAGTAACCGAAGATATTTGCGGGCCCGCCCTCGAACATGCCTCTGGCCTCAAGCGCGGTACTGACTTCTTCCTTGGCTATTCGCCCGAGCGCATCAATCCGGGTGACCGCGAGCATAGTATCGACAAGATTGTGAAGGTCGTTGCCGGTGAAAATGAAGATGTCACCGATCGGTTGGCTGCAATCTATGGCAAGATAACGGAAGCTGGTGCATTCAAGGCGGCCTCAATCAAAGCCGCAGAAGCCGCAAAAGTTATCGAGAACGCCCAGCGCGATATCAACATCGCCTTTATGAACGAAATCGCCCGGGTCTTCGGACCGCTCGGCCTTTCGACCTGGGACGTGCTTGAGGCGGCAGGCACGAAATGGAACTTCCTCCCGTTTCAGCCCGGCCTCGTCGGCGGGCACTGCATCGGCGTCGACCCCTATTATCTGAGCTACTGTGCCGAGCAGCTCGGCCATGATCCACAAGTTATCCTGGCAGGCCGCAAGATCAATGATGCGATGGGAATTTGGGTCGCGGACCAGCTGCATGAGCGGCGCGGCGGGCAGCCCGGCAGCGTTCTCATCCTCGGCCTGACATTCAAGGAAGATGTACCGGACCTGCGCAATTCGCGCGTTATCGATGTGATCGAGCGGCTCCGGGCACTGGGCCATGACGTGCATGTCCACGATCCTCTGGCCGATGCAGAAGAAGCCTTTTCGGAATATGGTGTGCAGCTGGAAACCGGCGCGCCTGATGGCTGCCACGACATCGTTTTCGCCGCCGTTCCTCACCAAACCTATCGCGACATGTCGGAAACCGACATCGCAGCGCTGGTCAAAGACGGTGGATTAGCGGCCGATTTGAAGGGTATATGGCGGACCCGCGATCTAGGCGATCGTGCGCGCTGGACGCTTTAGCCAGCAAGGATCGCTTCGACGATCGCCACATCTTCCGGAGTATCGACCCCCGGGCCGCTCGGGTCGGTTTCAATCAGCCTTATCGCAATACCCGCCGAGAGATAGCGTAACTGTTCAAGCGCTTCGGCGCGTTCTTCTGCTGGAACGGGCAATGTGGGAAAGGCGAGCAACGCGTCCCGCTGATAAGCGTAGATCCCGGCATGTTGGAAATCGCGCGCGTGCTCGGAGTGGCGAGGATAGGGGATTTTGGCGCGGCTGAAATAGAGTGCATCTCCTGCAGCATTGCGCACAACCTTGACCCTATTCGGGTTCTCCGCCTCTTCAGCAGAAATGGGGTGGCAAAGGCTCGCGACGCGCACTGCCGGATCATCCCGCATCAGAACGGCCAGCCGGTCAAGATCGGCCGAACGAACGAGTGGCTCATCGCCCTGAACATTGATGATCGCATCGGCTTCAATCCGCGCAGCGACTTCGGCGATACGATCGCTGCCACTTTCATGATCGCTTCGGGTCATCTCAATATGCCCGCCAAAATCTCGGACGGTATCGGCTATCCGGGCATCATCGGTCGCGACGATCACATCGTCGATATTCTGGGCTGCTTTCGCTTTTTCCCAAACTCGGGCGATCATCGGCTTGCCCGCGATCGGCGTCAGCACTTTACCGGGAAACCGCGTTGAGCCCCATCGTGCCGGAATGACCGCGACGATCTTCACGCAAGCGCGCTCATTTGCCACGCGAAATTGCGAAAATCGCCTTCAGCTCCGCAAGTAAATCGGGAAGCCATTCGAAAGGCAGCATATTGGGGCCATCGCACGGAGCTTTGTCCGGATCGGGATGGGTTTCCATGAACACACCCGAAACCGCGCCCGTGGCAACGGCAGCCCGCGCCAGTGCCGGCGCATGTTGGCGTTCCCCACCACTGCTCTCGCCATTGGCGCCCGGCAGCTGCACGGAATGGGTCGCATCGAATATAACCGGACATCCGCTCGTTTCGCGCATGATCGTCAATCCGCGCATGTCGACGACAAGATTGCCATAGCCAAAAGTCGACCCGCGTTCACAAACAAAGAAGTCTGATGAGACGCCAGCCTCGTCGGCTGCGATCTGCGCTTTCTCAATGACCTTTGCCATATCCCAGGGCGCAAGAAACTGCCCCTTCTTGATATTGACTGGTTTGCCGGCGACCGCGACCGCCGCGATAAAATCTGACTGACGGCATAAAAAAGCAGGCGTCTGGAGCATATCGACGGCCTCGGCGGCAGGGGCGACCTGCGCCGCATCATGCACATCGGTTATAACAGGCACACCCAGCGTTTCGCGAACTTCGGCAAGAATCGACAGCCCGTCATCAATGCCGACACCGCGAAAACTTGCCGCAGACGTCCGATTCGCTTTGTCGAAAGAGGATTTATAGACAAGGCCCACGCCAGCTGCTGCGAAGATATTGCGCAATTCTTCGGCTGTTTCCAACGCAAAACTGCGCGACTCAATCGCACAAGGCCCTGCCAGTACAAAAAGATCTTCTCCCGCCCAGGGCGAAGGCAATGGCTCAGTCATGAATCTGGATGACGCCGAGAACTTGCTTCGCCGGGTCTGCCACCACGAGAGCAGTCACGCGCGCTTCGTGCATTTTCGTATCGGCATCATACAGCGTCGCATCGGGTCCGATCGTCAACGGATCAGGTGTCATGATCTCCTGCGCCTGCAGGTCACCAAGTTCGCTTGCCCGCTCCAATCCCCGCCGAAGATCGCCATCTGTCACAATGCCTTTGAGCGCCTGTCCGGCCATCACGAGAACAAGGCCTAACAGACCATCTGTCATAATGGACAGCATATCCTTGAGCGGCGTTTCGGGCGCACATATCGGCAAATCCGCCTTGTGCATCGCATCACGAACCGGCGTTTTAAGCCTTTTGCCAAGTTTGCCGCCCGGATGATATTGCGCGAAATCTGCTGCCTGAAAGCCGCTGGCTTCACAAAGCGCGATTGCGAGCGCATCCCCCATTGCCATAGCAACGATAGTCGACGTTGTCGGGGCCAGATTGTGCAGACAGGCTTCTCGCTCGATCGAGCCATCCAGAGCGATGTCCGATTGGCGGGCCAGCGTCGAACGCATATTGCCGGTAATGGAGATAATCGGGGCACCAAGATTCCGTAGATAGGGAATGAGACCCAGAACCTCATCCGTCTCGCCGCTTGCCGATATAAGTACGGCGGTATCCCCGCGCGTAATCATACCCAGATCGCCATGCCCAGCATCAGCGCTGTGAACGAAAATACTCGGCGTTCCGAGCGAGGCGAGCGTTGCGCTGATCTTACGCGCAACGAGGCCGGATTTTCCCATTCCGGAGACCACAACATGGCCCGTTCGGCCGAGAATAAGGTTTACAGCATCGCCGAAACTACCATCAATCCGACTCGCTAACGCTGCGACAGCAGCAGCATTGATCTGCAGTGCGTGCGCCGCTGCCCTGAGCGGACTCGACAGTTCGCCATGGGAATCAAGCCGCGGACGCATCACGGAATCGGTCATTCGGGCCCCTTTGGTGACCAGTCTGCAGCATTTTGGCCACAACTCACCGGTCTCTTTGCATATTTGCTTACTTTTCTTGCTTCTAGTGATGACTTTGCAGTTGCGCAACAATAGTACAGGGATCGGTCGGGCGCAGAGGGAGTTGAGTTTTTATGAACAGCCCAGTGCTGCCCGCTAGGCTTGTCTCGGAGAACAGCGCCGCCGCGACCGAACATTATGGTCGTTCGGAAAGCCTCCCCACGATCCCCGATGACGCCCCCTATTGTTTCCGGGGCCGCAATATCTTGATGTTACAAGGCCCTGTCGGGCCTTTCTTCAACCGCCTCTCCAAGGATTTACAATGGGCAGGCGCGAATGTTCATAAGATCAACTTCAACGGCGGCGACTGGTTTTACTTTCCGCTGAACGCGACAAGTTTCACCGACAAGATTGATAACTTTGCACCTTTTTTGAATAGGGTCTGCGACGAGAAGCGGATCGATATGATCATGCTGTTCGGCGATTGCCGAAAAATGCACGGTATAGCGAGCGAAATAGCTGCTGAACGAAATGTTGAGGTCTATGTTTTCGAGGAAGGCTATATCCGGCCTGATTATATCACGATGGAATGCCACGGGGTAAACGGCCGCAGCACAATGCCCCGCGCGGGGATATACTATCTGAACTCTCTAGCGCCGGAACCGGCAGAGACGAGTTCTGTCGGGCAAACGATATGGCACGCCACGGGTTGGGCTTTCACCTATTATTTCTGGGCTATCGTTCTTTGGCCCTTTTTTCCACGCTACCGCCATCATCGGCCATTGAGCTGGTTTGAAGGGCTGGCGTGGGTACGAGGTGCCGCACGCAAATATTGGTATCGCTGGAAAAACGGAGCCGATGTCCGCCGACTCATGGCCGAGGATCATTCACCATTTTTCCTGGTTCCGTTGCAGGTCCATAATGACGCCCAGATCGGCGTCCATTCTGAGTTCGATACAATTGAGCAATTCATTCGGCACATCGTGAAGTCCTTTGCCTCACATGCCCCTGACGATGCTCTACTTGTGCTGAAACACCATCCGATGGATCGCCCCTATACCGATTACACACGGCTAATCCGCGGATTGCGAGAAGAAACGACGCTCGGCGATCGCCTGATCTACGTTCACGATCCACATCTACCGACTCTGATTAGTAACGCCGAAGGTCTGATCACCATCAACAGCACGACGGGTATGTCAGCCATCCATCATGGAAAGCCGACCTTAGCTCTTGGCGATGCCATCTATCGCATCGAGGGGCTGACAGCATCAATCACGCTGGATGAGTTCTGGAATAACGCGAACGAACATCCGATCCATCCAGACCTTTACCAGAATTTCCGGCGCCAGCTAATCTATCGAACTCAGCTTAACGGCAGTTTTTATCGTCGGATCAAGATACCTGGCACGCTGGCTGGCATCGATTGGACACGGGGGAAATTACAGGTAGATCCGACCAAATAACAGGTTTACTCTGCCCTGTATTACCATCGAGTAGCCGAACGGATGCAGCTCCTACTGGGGTATCACAATTAGAAAATCCTAAAGATCGATGCGGCGGCCAAGCCTGTTTGTCCGAGTATCTGCGTAATGTCCCGGATAAACTGTAGCGTCTGTCCCGGCGCTTTGGGCGGAACGAGAATACGATCCCCTGCCCGCACCGCGCCGCCACGCTGCACACTGCCATCAGGATGAATCACCAGAGTGTCTGAGCGATTGGCTAGGTTCGTGAACCCGCCCGCTCTACGCACATAATCACGTGCATCATTGCCGGGCGTCCAGAGCAAAGTCTGCGCTAGTTCGACTTCACCGGCGATCACTACCGTCTGATTCACATAGGGAATGATGATCACATCATCAGGTTCCAGCAGGACCTGGTTGAGATTTGCGTCGTCAGGCAGGGCAACAAGCCCACGCGGCTCCACTTGCCGCGCACGCTCGATAAAGAGGCCGAGCGATGCAGCCTGCGTAGCGCGCGCCTGAGCTGAGGCCGCGGACGATGAAGGTGCCGTGTAAATTGCACGTTCCAGACGCGCCAAATTCTCCTGAAGCAGTATTCGCTGAGTTTCCGCAATACTCTCCCGCTCGAGATGGATCATCGGTGCGTCGGCAAGCGGATCTAGAGGAATGCGAGCAAGCAACGGTCCAAGATAGTCGCCGCGATTCACGACATAGGCGGATGGACCGTCATGTGCGCCCATTACACGAACAACGAAGGTGTCCGAAGGAGCGTCGGCCTCGTATCGCACACGATCACCATCTGCGAGCGCCAGCATCGCAAATTCATCACGCGTCAAATAGGCGTTGTAAGGTGTGCCATTGCGCGTACCCAAAACCGAAACATGGGTGATTTCCGGGCGTGGCCGCGAATAGCGGAGTAGCTCGGCACCCGTTCCTGCTACATTGGTGAATTCGAATGTATAGGATGCACGCGCATCGCCGCTTACGGAAACAACCGGACCCTGCTGGCCAACCACGATCACATCGCCATTGCGCAGGTTTACGCCCGACAAATCCCCATTGAGCAAAAAGTTATACAGATCGACGGCACCTAGCGTCTCTCCATTGCGCCGGACGATGATCTGGCGATAGCTACCACGATCAGCGTCAATCCCGCCCGCACTTTGCAGAAACCCAATCACGGAAGATTGGCTGACACCCGTATGGCCGCCTGGCTGTCGCACGGGGCCCGTTACGAAAACCTGAATCTCGCCAGCATCGGCGACGGTGGCATAAACCTGCACAGTGGATTGATAGACCTCAGATGACGCGGCAGACACTACATCGCTCACATCAGCCGACCGAGTGCCCGCAATTCTGACCGGACCGACATTCGGCAAGGCTATATTCCCTTCAGCGTCCACCACTAATCGCGCCGTTTCGTTGACCAGCCCATAGGTCGTTACCGACACCACATCGCCTGGCTGAACTACATAGTTGGGATCAGCGGCTCCGGATGCCTCGCTGGCTTCTGTTTGCTGAAAAAGTTCCGCGCCAAAGGGTTGCGGACGGGTGCCCGCACGCTGATCTTGCCTCAATGTTGTCCGCCGGGCCTCCGAGCCACGCTGGTCATCCTGTATGACGGCAGAGGGGGCGGAGCCGGCTCCAACGGCGCTGGCACCGGCATTTTCGTCGATCTGGGCTACGGCAGGCGTAACTGCGATTAGCAACAACGCTCCTGCAAAAAAGGCGAACAGGCGGGCATGAAGATGCGAAAACATGATCATTCCATATGGTCCTTAACGACGGAATAGCCGAGCATCGCGAGAGCCATCATTAAGGCCGCCGCTATCGCAAAGGCAAATATATTGGAAAACCGCGCCCAATAGTTCGAAACTTCGGCGAGCCGGGGCGGAACAAAGGAAACAAGATAGCGGCGTTCATTGGCGCGCTGGGAAACAGCCTGTCGTTCCGCCTGAATGGCCGCATAATAGGCCTGTTGCGCAAATTCATAATCAAGCAAAGCCGTTTGAGCACCGACATCACGCGATGCTTCCGACACGCCGAAACCGTCACGGGCTTCCTGCAATGCAATCTCCCGCTGCGCCTCCAGTGCGGCAATACGCTCATCCATCGCCCGGATCTGCGGCGAATTCGGACGGAATTGCGCAATGGAAGCCGCCCGCTCGACTCGAGCATTGGCAAGTTGCCCTTCGATTTGGCCGACAAGCCCTACCTGTTGGGCGGCCTCACCCTCCATTGTTGTCGCACGGCCAGCACGCGAAGTAATTACGCGTCGCCGCGCTTCATTGTATGATTCTCGCCTAGAGGCGACTTCTTCGCCAGCGACCCGAACAGCTTCATCTTGCACGCGGCCGTTTAGCGCGTTCACGACATTCTCGGTTTCCGTAAGGACTCCCTGAGCCAATCGGAGCGAATCTTCAGGGGTATATGCGCGCACATTGACCGTTATGATCTTGGAAGTGGCATCATAAGCGGCGTCGACCTGCCCTCTCCAAAATTCAGTCTTCGATTCGATAGCTGCCGTTGGCGCAATGCGCGCCCATGGATCAAAACTCCATCCTCCAAAGGCAACATCAAAACCATAATTTTCTTGAAGCTGCCTAATCATCGCGCTCGAGGTGATGTATTCCGACACAACCAGGCCATCATTGGTCGACGTTGAGATTGAGGGAAGGCCGATACCACCGAGCAGATCGGGTTGCTGCTGTTCGAGCCCCTGAATTGTGAACATCATCTCGGTATCATATTCAGGACGGGCTAGCAGCGCATAATATATGAATACGAGCAATGATGGGATGGCAATCCCAGCCGCGATAATGCGAAAACGCAGGCGGCGACGGGCATGGCGATCATTCGCCTCATCCGGCCCGATACGGAACCAGTCTTTTGCGCTTTCCAGAAGTTCAGCCCGATTCATTACCGTGTAACCCGTTCATAATGCTCGGTAGCTTCTTCCACGCTGTCGAACATTTCCAGACGTCCCTTGTGAACCACGCCCGCACGGTCGCAATATTCTTTGATCGCGTTGGGCATATGAGACGTCAACAATATATCCGCCTCTTCCCTACGCTTCGCAAACTCGGCTTTGCATTTTTCTTGAAACTTGAAATCACCGACCGCCAACGACTCATCGATCACGTAAACCTGAAACCTGATAGCCATACTGAGGGCGAATGCCAATCGTGACTGCATACCGGATGAGTAGGTTCTCACGGGCTCATGAATGGCATTGCCGATCTCAGCGAAGTCTTCGACAAAGTCAGAAACTTCTTTTATATCAGCATTATAGATACGGCAGACAAATCTCAAATTCTCCATCCCCGTCAACGAACTGTTGAAGGACGACGCAAATCCCAAGCGCCAGCTGATGGAAACATCCCTGCGGACCTCACCAAAAGTTGGACGTTCCGCGCCGCATAATATCCGCAGTAAAGTTGATTTTCCGGCACCGTTGACGCCCAAGATACCGTAGCTATGGCCGCGTTCGAATATCGCATTGATATCATGAAGTACGGTCTTGCGCCCGCTCCGTCGCGATCGATATGTCTTGGAAACGTTGCGAAGTTCGATGGTCAACTGACGATTTCCTCATCGCCTGTCAGTAGCAACATGCGATCGATGACAAGACCTATGATCAGCGAAACCGTACCGAACGCCAGAGGGTAAAGCGGTGAATAAACATCGCTTTCGAAGGTCGGGATAGCGGCGGATCTGATCCATTCTACAAGATGTGCAACGGGATTGAACAACAGATAATAGCGTACGCTTTCCGGCATTTGTTCAAGCGTAAAGAATATCCCCGAAAGCAAAAAAATGGGGCGGCTCATATAGCCCCAAAAATTTGTCCAAACTGGCAAGATGCGAGCGAGGCTGGAACTCAGGAACATTGTCCCGAAGGTGAAATAGAAAAAAGCAAGCATCGCCAACAACAATTGCGATGGATCATCGAAAAACCAACTCGGAGACACATCCACGACCAGATAAAGGCCGAGAACAAAGATCAGGAAAGCGACTGCTGTGGTTGCACATTCAAGCAGAAAGCGGGCAATAATGATGTCGGCTGGCATGACCTGCGGATATGTCAACAACCCAAGGCTGGCCCCAACTGCATTTGCGCCTTGTGCAACCGCCCCTCGCCAAAACAAAAGCGGTACAATTCCTGTGACAAAAAATACCGAAACCGGTGATCCCACCGGCGAAGACCGTCCGAGAATCGAAAAAATGCCGACAAATACAATGAGCAACATCAGTGGATCGATAATCGCCCAGGCATAGCCGATGTTGGAATTACCATAACGCGTGCGCGATTCACGCATGATCACCGCAAAAATTACGCGTCCCATTACAATCAGGCATCGCCAAAGTTCAGCAAACCAATCCGCACTGAAAGGCAGCGCATCGCCCGTTCGGGTGGGAAGCTGCTTTGCCATTGCGTCAGGCTACCGTGCCCATCTGACCAATGCCATGATAGACGAGGCCGGCCCGAGCCGCTTCTTCCTGCGAGTAAATGTTGCGCAGATCGACCAATATGGGCTGTTTCAGAATCTCGGCAACCAGATCAAGGTCGAGCGCCCGGAACTCATCCCATTCTGTCACGATAACAAGCGCGTCAGCACCTGTTGCCGCAGCATAGGGATCATCGCAGAATTCGACATTCTCTAGGACGGTACGCGCCTGTTCAATGCCCTCCGGGTCATAAGCACGGATATTCGCGCCTTCGTCCTGGAGTGCCTGAATGATGGAGATTGACGGGGAATCGCGCATGTCATCGGTATTCGGCTTGAACGTCAGACCCAGAACCGCAACCGTTTTGCCGCGCACATCTCCGTTCATGGCCTTGGCCACCTTACGTCCCATCGCGCGTTTGCGCGCATCATTCACCTTCACCACGGATTCCACGATACGAAGCGGCACCTGTTCGTCTTCCGCAGTCTTCAACAGCGCGAGCGTATCTTTCGGGAAACAGGATCCGCCATAGCCAGGGCCGGCATGGAGGAATTTGGACCCGATACGATTATCCAACCCAATGCCGCGTGAAACCATCTGCACATCAGCGCCCACAGCTTCGCACAGATCGGCAATTTCGTTGATGAACGTAATCTTGGTCGCAAGGAAAGCATTGGCCGCATATTTGATGATCTCGGCCGTCCGACGCGTCGTGAAGAGTAAAGGTACCCGGTTGAGATTGAGCGGACGATAAATCGCTTCGAGAAGCTCGCGAGCGCGTGCATCCTCGACACCTGCAACAATCCGGTCTGGATGCTTGAAATCGGTTATTGCCGCCCCTTCGCGCAAAAATTCCGGGTTCGATGCAACATGCACTTCGGCGCCAGGAGTTGTCTCACGGATCAGGCGCTCAACCTCATCGCCGGTTCCCACGGGAACGGTCGATTTCGTAACCACAATGGCCGGCCCCGTGAGCGCCTGAGCAATCTCTTTCGCCGCCGCATAGACATAGGTGAGGTCAGCATGGCCGTCGCCGCGCCGCGAAGGCGTGCCCACCGCAATAAAGACGGCATCGGCACCGGCGACGCCCTCTGCAAGGTCAGTTGTGAATGATAGTCTGCCCGCATCGACATTATGCTCAACCAATGCATCTAAGCCCGGCTCGAAAATCGGCATGATGCCTTTTTCAAGCGCGGCAATTTTTTCAGCATCCTTATCGACGCAGATGACCTGATGGCCAAAATCCGAAAAACAGGCACCGGAAACAAGGCCAACATAGCCTGTCCCAATCATGGCAATACGCATTGCAATCGTCCCAAAAACTCTTCGCGTGCTATTACAATAGCCGTCCGGCAAGCGCCACCCCGAGGAAATTGCTAAAAGCCTAGAGCGGTTGGACTAAAGCTTTATAGAGAGTGGCCAGAGAGTCGTCGACAGAAGCGCCCTGAACGCGGCCTGCACCGCGCCGAAGCGCTTTTCTCACTTGCGCCACCTGATCGCCAGGTCCCGTCAAAATATCCTCCGTTTCGACAGAGAAAGTGGCTTGAGCATTCCAAACAGCTCCGCTGGCGGAAACGGGTCGATTCTGGACTAGAGCCTGGACAAAAAGCATCGGAATCTCTGATCCCAACGCTTCGTCATCGATCCGCGGAAACACCGCCAAATGCAACGCACCAAGCAACGCTTGCCAGCGTTGCGGCGGCGGTATTCCGACAAAATGGACCTGATCGGCAATCCCGAGCGCTTCGGCTCTGTCCGCCAATTTGGCGCTATGGCTTCCCTTGCCGAATATCAGCACCTGCTCGGCATCGCCGGTCTCGATGAGAGCGACAAACACGTCGAGGCACGAAGCAAGCCCAGGATCGCCATCAAGCGATCCAAAACAGCCGATCGTCACTAGCCCGGACTTGGCATCATATTCCATCAAGGTTGCGGTTATCATCTCATCGTCGAGATCGCCCGCCACATCAATTGCGTCACTGGCGATGACATGGTCGATATTCAGCGATGCGAGATGCATCGCCAGCGACCGGCTGCGAACGATGAGAGCCTCGGCATTGATGCCAAGCCCTTTCAGTCGAGCTATATCAACCGCCTCAAGCTCGCTGCCTTTGAGAGTGAGCATTGAGGCCGGCGGATTGGCGAGATCGAGTATAACGCGGCATCCGGATGCCCGGGCATCGGTAGCTACCGAACAGGCCATCGCGATCGAATCTGCGAAAATATGCACAGCGGCAAAATCTCGGAAATCCACCTGATCGGCGGGTGTCACTATCGACACTGACAAACCAGCGGCGGAAGCGTCTCTTTGTGCAATCAGAACGCGCGGTAATGCCATCCAGCGAGGCGGGCAGACAATCGCTAAGTTGGCTTCCCCAGAGCGGCCCGTGCCGTTCTCCAATGCATCTCCCCAGCGGCTATGTTCGAGCGTGGCCGCATCTTCTGCCATCAAATCGCATAACCGGCTTTGTGGCAGTGAAAGAGGTTGATGGTCACGGATGGCAGCGCACAAACTGGCTGGGGCGAGAACCAGTCCCTTTTCCCGCAATCGCACCGCCAGCGCGAAAAGTCGCTGCTCGCCAGGATTTATACTGGCAGCATCTTCTCCAATACGCCCCGCCTTGGCGGGATCGGCTGCAAGCGACCAATGCGCCAGTTCGGCAAGCGCCCTTGCCTTCGCGCCCGGCTCCGCCTTTTGCATTTTGACCCAGTCTATGGCGGCATCAACGCCGTCAGCAGCCGCCCTTGCGAATGCTGGATCGACGAGACGCAATATTGCCGCAACATCATCGGTAAAGCTGTTGGGGACACGTTCCCGGCGCTTGGCCTTCTGCTTCATACGCAACCGTCGGACTTTTCCCGGAAATGCCAACAACCCTTTGAGGCTGCGTGCCTCAATCAGCGCCAACCCCAGGCCATGGGCCAGCGTACGATGTGCATTGATAACACGATATTCAAGTAAGCGTTTTTCGGTCGTCAGCGCCAGCACCTGTCGCTCTGCGCCCGCGCGCGCGGCCTGCTCTTCGTGCAGCTTTGCGTTCAGCGCTGCTGCGTCCAGCTCAGGGAGTTCGTCTTCGTTAATCGGTAAGTTCCTCGAATTGCATATGCCGCGTGTCTATGCCGCGCCCTGCTGTGCTGGCAAGCGCGGCGCGTCTAGGCCGGCATGGCGAAACATCCATTCCGCGCGATAGCGATAGCGCTCAAGGCCCAGCAAACCGCCCTCCTTATCGCGGCTTAGCGACCCGGAACGCCAACGCGCGACGAGCAGGACCGCAGGATCTCTGGCCACCGCAGCCCTGCCATGGAGCATTTCAAGCCGCGCGAACATTTCCGAGTCCGCCCCCGTCACCACCTCATCGAATGGCCCGGCGGCCTGTAGCGTGTCGCGTTGAAGGAACATTGTGATCGGCACAGGACGGACCAGCGGGAATATACGCGGAGCGACGGGCCTGCCTGCTTCATCCATCCGGATATGATTGGAAATCGCCAGTGCTTTGGATCCCAGCGAATCCATCTGCCGGGCAAGCCGTTCTCCAGGCGACCAGTCATCGGCATCCAGAAACGTAATATACTCACCCTTTGCAGCCGAGATCGCCGAATTACGTGCGCCATAGACGCCGGGCGATTGCATATTCGCCAACGGAACTACGCGGACGTCGGCTTCTGCAAGGCGCTGTACAATCGCCGGGCCGCCATCATCCGACCGATCATCAACCGCCAATATCTCCACATTGCGCCAGCTTTGCCCCGTTATCGAAGAGATCGCCGTTTCAATCGTGTCGGCGGCATTATGATAGGGAATGACCACGGATATTGTTGGGCCATCAGGCACAGTCGAAAAGCCGCTGCGTAAATCGTCGATCGTATAGGGTTCGGAATTGAGCTCGAGCGGCGCACTTACGCTATCCTGCGCGAACATCATGTTGAGCGACTTTCTCGCCGCTTCATGGTTGCCGGCGCAGGATTCGATGTGTGCCTGTATCGCCGCCGCCTCACGGGCATTCACGTTTGCCGCCCCGATATAGCGGCGCGCATCCTCCGGCCGATCAAGCGCCAGCAAACAGGCAGCAATCGCCTCATATTCCCCAGATGCAAGCAATTCCAATGCCGCGTCGCAATCATGAAGGGCCGTCAGTTTCGCAGCGAGTTTTTGTCGATTGCGCGGCCATGAAGCGAATGTATCCATCATCTCCCTATCCGCTTCGCCAAGCGCAGCATTGGCAAGAGCGTGTCCCTCGCGCGCCTTCGCACCTGACGCGATATTTTTTATGGCAAGCGGGTAAAGCCCCAATCGCGCCAGAACATATGGGTCGTAAGAACCGCCACGGAGTGCAGCCCAGTGCATCGCCCGATCCGCAGCCATGCGCGCCGCCCAAAGCGCCAGCGGGCCTATCGGCAACGCTGCCAAACTTTCCAGCAACGCATCATTTGGAAATCGTGCCAGAATCCCTACTCCCGTTCGCATTTGCGGCGCACGCCACCGCATTCTATGGCGGGAATGTGACTGGCAGCTTACCCGCCCCCGTGCAACGCCCGGCGCCCTCGCCCATGGCGGATCCGTTGACCGAAGCCCTTGATCGAGGTGTGCGGGATCCCGTTGCAGTGGTGCTGACCGAGGAAGCGGCCCTTGCCGAAGCTGCGGCTCTGGTCGATGAAGCTGACCGGGGAGACTATACGCCTTGGCTGTTGTCCCGCGCCATAGATATCGCAGTGCAATTTCCAGACAATGAGCGGCCGCAATTCTACGTCGGAAAACTCCTGACTCTGTCCGGCAATACGGAATCAGCACATCTTTGCTGGCGCGGTGTAGTTGAAAGATTTCCTAATTCTTACAATGCCTTTCCGGAATATCTTCGTATTGTACTAAAAGTTTTTGGGTCATCGGTGGCCGCAAAAACTCTCGCCGCGCATAGGTTAGCGAATGGCCTTGAAGATGATCCCGCCAACGCCTTGCTCGTCGCGCGTTGCCTTGCCTTGCTGGGTAATAGTGAAGAGGCATTTTCGTTGCTTGATAGAGTTGACGAGACGGGTATTTTGGCCACCGAAATCGGCATGGAGAAAGCCCGGCTGCTACGCATGGCTGGCCGTTTCGATGAAGCACTAGCATTATTGGAGACCAGCGGTTCCACGGCAATTGATCCCAAATTTGCACGCGACATGCGCCGGGCGGCAAGACTGTTCAGCGGGCCTCATGCTGCTGCTCCCCCCAGTGTCGCTGCGCTCGATACGTTGCTGAAAACCGCGCTTGAGCGACGCAGCTTTAACCCGCCAGCCAGACTTCAAAATTCAATTGGTGGGGTTGTTTTGATCGGTGGTTCGCTCGGCGGTGGCGGCGCTGAAAGGCAATTGGCCTACACCGCTCTCGGGCTTTCGGCGCACGCCGATAAGGGTGACCGCATTCATGGCCCGATCAGCATATTTTGCCGCAAGCTTGATCGGCGACGCAGTAATGATTTTTATCTCGCCCGCCTGGAATCGGCCAATATTCGCGTCTCTGACTATCTCTCGGCTCAACCATGGGGCGGAGACCGGGAAGCCACGATGCTCGCTCCGTATGAGGAATTGATATCCTTGTTACCGCCAAGGATGCGCGAAGGCATCATCCGACTAACCGAGCTATTGCGATATGAATCTCCGGATGTCGTCCAAATTTGGCAGGACGGAATGATATTCGCAGCCGGGCTTGCGGCCTTGATGGCGAATGTTCCGCGCATCATCCTCAATGTCCGAACAATGCCGCCAAATACCCGGACAGACCGACAAAAGCCGGAGCAAAGATCCCTGTATCGCGGGCTGCTGTCTGCACCGGGCGTATCGTTGACCGCCAATTCACGAATCGCAGCGCGCGCCTATGAGGATTGGCTGAACTTACCAAACCGCAGCGTATCAACGATTGCCAATGGCGTGGAACCATTGCCCTTCGACGCGCCTGATGAGGAGCGGGCGCGCTGGGACCAATTTGAAGCCCAAACGGGCGGAGAAGGATTCACATTTGGCGGCGTTATGCGGTTTGACAACAATAAGCGCCCCTTGCTGTGGTTGGAAATCTGCGCCGCTCTGGCGCACAAAGACCCGCAAGCTCGATTTGTCATCGCTGGCAATGGTCCGCTGCGCGGGGCGGCACAGGAGTTCTCGCGCAGTGCCGAGATTGCGGAACGGACGTTGTTCGTCGGTCGAACCACGCATGTCGGGTTTTGGTTGGGAAAGATGGATGCGCTAGGGTTAACATCGCGCCATGAAGGCGTGCCCAATGCGCTGATCGAGGCGCAACTGGCAGGATTGCCGGTGGTTACAACACCAGCCGGCGGAGCTCCTGAAGCGGTCGCGCCGCACTCGGCCAACCTTGTGATGGCTGATGCCCAAGCGCCTGATCCAAACGAGGCGGCGAACCATCTCCTAACTTTATCGCGCCATGGAGATGAGCAACGGCACAAAATCCAGCGTTATCTTCGTACCTGGGCGGGAGACCAGTATGCAATGGATCAGATGACAGAAAGATCGCTCGATATATTTGCGATGCACTAAGCTGTCGCATCAGGCGTTTAACGCGCGTTTTTTGTGATCTTCAACAGACAAAGAAAAAGGGGCCGGTCTTGCGACCGGCCCCTTTTCTTATTGGCTTGCGCCGATACTTACATGCCTGGGCCGTAAGTAATCTCAACGCGACGGTTCTGCTGTTCGCGAACCCCATCGGCGGTGTCGACCAACGGACGACCTTCACCAAAGGCTTCACTAGACATCGAACCATCCGGAACACCGCGCGACGCGAGGTACGCACGAACCGAAGAGTTACGACGCTCAGACAGACCTACGTTGTAGGTAGCCGAACCGGACCTATCAGCGTGACCAGCAAGCATAACCGAAGTCGGGCAACGGCCAGTTTGATACTGGGCAGCAACCGCATCGAGCACCGATGCCGCGTCTGGGCGAATGTCCGACTGATCCCAGTCGAAGAACACCAAGAACGGGCCTGGCTCACACGGAGGAGGCGGAGGCGGAGGCTCAACCGGCGGCGGAGGTGTCACAACCGGCGGAGGAGGAGGCGCTACTGGAGGCGGTGGAGGCGAACCAAAGTTGTAGGTCAGCGTAACCAGCGCACTGTGTGAGCGGACATCCGTTTCATCAGCCGTGCTGTAGAAGCTCGCGGTGCCGACATTATCCTGGTTGAAGAGACGATACTTCACACCAATGTCGAAATTCCGGGAGAGCGGATAGCGTACGCCAGCAACAAGTTGCCAAGCGAAGCCAGAATCCGAATCGTCGGTGATTACCGGAGCACCGTTCGTTGTACGAATGCCATCAAAGCTGGTGCGGGCGATACCAACACCACCACCGATATAACCCTGGAAACCGTCATCATCGCCGAAGTCCAGAAGACCGTTAGCCATGAAAGCGAGGATCCGCATGCTACCCTGAGCACCATTCCACTGGAATGGGTTGCCCGGAGGGTTGCCGTTCGGGCCGCCTGGATTGTAGTTGACACTTGTACCAGTAACCGTGCCTGCGATCGGCAGGATCGAACCGAGATTCTGTTCAATGCCGGTAACTTCAGCACGGCGATACGAAACGTCTGCTTCCACACGGAACCAACCGAAATCATAACCCAGAATACCGCCAACGTCGAAGCCAGGCTCCGTGTTGATGCTATAGGCATTGTTGGTGAATACACCGGCTGAATTGGTTGAATCGATATCAGCATTGCTGATGATCGTTCCACCGGCTTCCGCACCGATATACCAAGAATCGTCGCGAGCCAGCGCTGGCGTAGCCGCCAATGTGAGCGCGGTGGTAGCGAGCGCCGCTTGGATGGCGAACTTGCGCATAACTTTCCCCTTCTCTTACAAATTCCTAGCGTAGGAATACAAAAACTAATATCGAAACCATACTGTCCACGCAAGCGGACAATTGGAGTATCTGTTGCCAAAATGCCGCATTTGAGTAATCAAATGGCTGATGATGCCATGAACGACATGCAGCAACAGAGTAACTAACGCTTCTATGACGAGATGGTTGCAAACTGGCAAGGAACGTTGGTTATTTAATTGTGATTTCTCGCAAGATCATGTCGCTATCAGCCCATGCGCGCGGAGAGCCCCGAGAATGGAGGCTATCGCAACCCGCGCTTCTGCGTCGATTATAGAGCCACCAGACACATTTGGCACCCCCACCTGTTGCTCGCGAACCACAGTTTGCCCAGCAATTACAAGCGCATCGCAAAGCAGTTCGCCGTCTCGCCATTCTGATCCGTTCCAGAATGAAAACACACCAGCATCCCGCAACCATATCTGCATACCTTCAACAGCACCCACGAAACGCCAGCCGCCTGCCGTCCAGATCGCAAGCTTTTCCGCCTGACCGTTCCAATCACCCGTGGGAGATGCCCCGATGATCCAACATTGGCCGATGGCTGGGCTTACTGGCGGCACAGTATCACCCCGCGTCTCAGCCGCCGGGTGCACCGCCCCATCAAGTAGCGCGAGTGCCTCGTTATGGAAAAGTTCCTTCTGAGCCTGGCCCGGCTGAATGAATGGCAGGCCAAGGCGTGCGGTTACATCGGTCATACACATGCTCCTCTTCTAAAGGTGGAAAGTGGCACCCGCGGCCGGGTCCGATTCTGCAATCACGCCGAGTTGGGTGACTGACAGTACGAATGTGTCGACGGCTTCGGTGCCGTCGGCCAACTGATCGGCAACAGAATATGTCAGGAACGCTTCGTCTGTCTCCAGCGTTCGTGTTTGTCCGGAAGCAGGCTCTATCACGACCCGCCACCTTTCCTCTTCCTCGCCGAGCGGTATGTCACCGCCCGATGTCCAGGCCCAGCCGATGCGGCTTCGCCGGATCCAATCGAAACGGATTGCGCCATCTGCCTCTCGATGCGCAGTGAGATGCACCGGCATAGGCGGACGTACCGACCGGCCATGAACAATATTGCTGACAGACACTGGAACTCCAAAATCGCCTATGCCTGTTGCAAGCAGTTCAACCGTCCCGCCAATGGCCGATCCCGGCCTATCGAGAGATTTCACCGTTTCCGGATCGAGCAAGACAAAGCGCTCCCCAGAGACATGCGCCGTCATCGCCCCTTCGGTACCCCGCCGCCCCCGCAAAAGACGCGACAGGCGAAACCGGTTTCCACCAAGCGCCGCTGCAATTCCGAACTGAATCAGCTCATCACCCAACACAGCAATATTGTTACCGGACACCAGCGCGCCATCCGCCACGCCCGCCAGCCACATATCTTCATGCAACAACTCAACATCTATCGCTGATGCAGTGTCGAGCAATGCCGACTGCCCCGGCTGAAGAACGCCAACCGCTGCGCCGATAATGGCGGGAGGTGCAGTGCGGCCCAGCGACTCAAAGCTCGTCCCGCCATCAAAGCTGGCCTCAAGATTGGCCGACCGCCATCCCGGCAATGGCCCCGCTGCGGCAATCAGCAAACGCGGCGCAGCATCGAGGCTGTCATCTAGCGCT
>Ga0209345_10001841_pt1 | contig 24545 bp, 22 predicted proteins | sample Cruoilmetagenom7_FD_187294 | JGI IMG/M metagenome (GOLD analysis project Ga0209345, IMG submission 187294) | Oil polluted marine microbial communities from Coal Oil Point, Santa Barbara, California, USA - Sample 7 (SPAdes) (version 2) | ecosystem: Environmental > Aquatic > Marine > Oil seeps ...
CCCCAATATCCGGTCCAGCCGTAAGGTGAGCTCCATCCCGAAGCGGGCCGCCAGATTGGCGCGCGGTCGCTCGGCCAGATCGCCGATGTGATAAAGCCCGGCGCGCTCCAGCGCCTGATGGGTCTTGGCGTCCATGGCGAGCGCCGACACCGGTAATTGCGCCTCCGCGCCTTCTTTCAGGCCATGCCGGGCTAGCGCCAGCGCTGCATCGGCGGTTCCGGCGAGCGCCCAGCGGCTGCTATAGCCCGCCGCATCGAGCCGGTCCTCGGCATCCTGGGCCAATATTTCTTCATTGCCGTGGAGATGCGCCGCGCCGGTAATGTCGAGGACCAGCGCATGCGGCGGTTCGACCGCGACCATCGGCGTATAGCGCTCGCAGGCTTCGGCCAGCCGCGACAGCAGGTCGGCGTCGGCCAGCGGCGCGTGGTCAAAGGCGAGCAGGTCCGGCACCCGCGCCCGCGCGTCGGCCAGTTTCATGCCGGGCCCGAGACCCAGAGACGCGGCCTGCCGGTCCGCCGCCATGATCACCATTGCGCCGCGGATTGTCTCGGTCAGCGCAAAGGGATGGTCAGGCGGCCCGTGTGCCTTGATGATCCGCTCGGACGGCAGCCATGGCAGGGACAGCGCCAATGTCCGGCGCGCCCTTATCCTCTGGCTGCCCGCCCTGTTGCTCGCGGAAGATTTGATCGTCACGGTTCCACTCCAGTCGGGCGCTCAGCCCGTAAAGACCGCTGCGATGGCGCAGCAGGGTGATATCGAAAGCAGGATGGCCCGGAGCATTGGCCTCCAGCGCGATGGAAGGTGCGGTAGTCACTTGCCAGCGGCTGAAGGCAGCGGTCGGCAGGGGATTGTCCGGATCGCTGCCCGAGCGCAGACACAGGCTGAGAACACCGGATTTCTGCGCCGACAGCGACAGGCGGCGGGTGGCAGTCAGGTCGAGACCCTTGGGTTTCTTGCCCGCGAGTTCGATAATCACCGCTGCCATCGCCGAAGAGTGCATGCCATCGGCGGCTGCGCGCAACGCTGCGATGCTGTCCGGTGCGTCGACATGAATGATGCTGTCGGGGCCTATTCCCAGTTCCGCCAGCCCCGGTGGATAGAGCCGGCCCTGCCGTCTCGCTTCTCCGCTTTCGCTGATCCACAATATTGGCCGTTCTTCCTGATCCATATTCCGGCAACGCTGAGCCAGTAGCAGTGCGATTGCTGCGACACTGGTCCGGTCATCCTTGCTCTCCGCGTGCAGTTCATGCAGCGCCGCGCGCGGCAGGCCATCGGCTCCCGCATTGCCGCGCAAGGCTGCGTCGATCCTGTCGATACCAAGAGTAAAATGCGATGGTACACCGTCATCCTCGGCTGCCTTCACGCCGGACGTCGCCAGTATCTTGGCGAGCCGTGCTCGCAAGGCGGAGGGTTTTGCTGGTGTCGCCAGAGGCACAGCAGAAGGGGTGTCCGGTGAAGGCCTGAAAGCCCCATCCGAATCCGAATCGATATTGTTCATGGTTTGTTCTAAAATATAGAACGAGCGGATCTGGTCAAGCCTGTTCGCGCTTTGTGGTATCTTGCGTCAGGGATAATGTCGCGGCGGCGCTTGCGATCGGTTCCCATGGAAACGGACCCAGCCGGAATAGAAGCGCCCCATAAAAACCGCTCCTGCGTAGGGCAGGAGCGGCAGGGTATATCTGGGTATTTGAAAACCGGTTTAGAAAAAACCCGTCACGGCGGCTAATGCGATGATCGCGAGCACGGTTGATATACCAAGCACGATGATCATGTGGCGGGTGGTTATGCCCTGACGGGCGCTGGTTTTGTCCAATTTTTTCATCTGGTTTTCCTGTCATTCTTGTGATCGGGGGTGGCCTATAAACTGGCGGACAACATCCATGACGCTTCCTCCAGCGCACCAATCCGCGCGGTCAGCAGGTCAGCGGTGAAGACATCATCGGCTTCGTCAGCAATTTTCACAAATTCCCGCATCTGGTTTGCCACGGCGAGATTGTCATTTGACAGCTGTTTGAGCATGGCCTCGACATCGCCCCATTCCACCTGATCGTCGATCACGCTCTCGTTTATATAGGTCGAAAGGCCAACCGGCGTCTTGGCGCCGAGAGCCCTGATCCTTTCTGCGATTGCGTCAATCGAGGCGGCAAGGTCTTCATACTGACCTTCGGTCAGCTTGTGGACGCTGACGAACAAGGGGCCGGTGACATTCCAATGCACTGACTGGGTCTTTTGATAAAGCACATAGGTTGACGCCAGGGTTGCACCGAGTTTTTCGGCCATTTTGGCGCGGTCGGTCTTTTTGATATCGCTCTTCATTTCGCGGAGATCTTTAGTTTTGACAGTCATGTACTTACCTTCCTTTCAGTTTCTTTCTGTGGGGCCTCAAACATTGGTAGAGCGCGGCTGTTGACAAAATTACGCATCGACCGTGATCTGGTTCCGTAAAATTTTTCAGAAATGAAACCTTCCGGAGTCTGTTGGTCCGGCGCAACGGGGCGATGTAGGGACGGGGCAGGAACGGGGTGGGGGACTGGAAAATTTGGGAACCATATCGCACCCCGCCACGTAGATATCTTGCAGCCTCTAACGAAAGGAAGACAGAAATGACGAACATTTCAAACGCAAAAATAGCAATCCTGGCGACGGACGGTTTTGAGAAATCGGAGCTTTTCGAACCACGGAGACAATTGCTCGATGCGGGCGCGGATGTGACTATCGTGTCGCTGGAATCCGGTTCGATAAAAAGCTGGGACGAGAAGGACTGGGGTGAGGATATCGCTGTCGATCTCACGCTGGATGAGGCGCGCGAAGATGATTTTGACGCGCTGGTGTTGCCCGGTGGACAGATGAACCCGGATATTTTGCGGGTGGAAGACAAGGCCGTCAGTTTTGTGACCGCTTTTTTCAACGCTGGCAAACCGATCGCGGCAATCTGTCACGCACCATGGTTGCTTGTCGAGGCGGATCTGGTTGAGGGACGAAGGGTCACCGGATACAAGTCAATCAAGACCGATTTGATCAACGCCGGTGCACGGTTTGAAGATTGCGAGGTGGTGGTCGATAACGGACTGATCACGTCGCGTCATCCCGGCGATCTTGATGCTTTCTGCGCCAAAATTATCGAGGAGGTCAAGGAAGGTCTCCACCGGCGGACGCAACAAGCCGCATAGTCGGGACTGGACTTGGGCATGAAGGCGGGCTTTTTGACAGCTGGCCATTGGAACAGGAGAGATTTTGGCTGCGGATCATTATCCCGATCCCAGGCCAGCCACTTTCTATCCTGCCCATGCCTCAACTCGCCTCAATCGCCTTAACAAAATCGGCCATGGTTTTTTACCCAGACAGCTTTGGCGGGTGAACGCCATTTTTTGGAATTTTAAGGAGTAAAATATGAAGAATTTTCTAACCCTTTTGGCTGGCACGGCGCTTCTTGCGGCAACACCCGCTCTGGCGCAAGATGCTGCCCCGGCTGTTCAAGCCGAGGTCGGCATGAAAGTTTTCGGCCCCAATGGTGGTGACGTCGGAACAGTGGATTCCGTCAGCGATGGTGCCGTAGTGGTGGATACGGGCAAGAACAAGGCTGCACTGGCACCCAACGCCTTTGGGAAAGCAGAAAATGGCCTGTCGATCATGATGACGCAGGCTGATCTCGACGCGGCCATAGATAAAGCGAACGCGGACGCAAAGGCCCAGTTGCTGGCTGCCCTGACCCCTGGAACCGAAGTGAAAACCGTCAATGGCGCTGCCGTTATCGGTACCATTCAGGAAGTCGACGCCGAATATGTCACCATCGAACATGATGGTCAGCCCGTGAAGCTGCCTGTTGATGCATTTATGGACAAACCCGATGGCGTTGCCATCACAATGACCGAAGACCAGTTCAACGCTGCGCTTACCGGTACCCAATAAGCTCGAATTTTGGGAGTGGCGGGTGAACGTGCCTGCCGCTCCCAGTCAAATACTATTGTTGCTGAGCGGTGAATCGCATCGCCAGCTCATGCATCGCAATCGCAGCCTGGGCGGCCTCGCCGCCCTTGTTCTTGCGGGCCTTGTCGGCGCGCTCCAGCGCCTGCTCTTCATTCTCGACCGTGACGATTCCGTTGCCGATTGCAGCGCCGTCCATGGTTAGCGCCATGATGCCGCGCGCGCTCTCACCGGCAACAATCTCGAAATGATAGGTCTCACCACGGATCACCACGCCAATCGCGACAAAGCCGTCATATTGAGCACTCTCGATCGCCAGCGAGATGGCGCCGGGGATTTCCAGCGCGCCGGGCACAGTGATAATCTCATGCTCATGCCCCGCCCCCTTTAGCACATCGGTCGCGCCGTCGATCAGCATGTCGTTGAGCGTGTCATAAAAGCGCGCATCGACGATCAGGAATTTTGCCATTTTATCTTCTTTCAAATTCGTCATCCTGAGTTCGTTTCAGGATCCGGTGGATGTTGGATGGAGGTCCTGAAATAAATTCAGGATAACGAGCCGGTCAGGCGCTCTCCAGTTCTTCGTTGCTCTCTTTTGCATTTTTCGCGGATACGGCGCGCTGTCCAACAATGCGCAAGCCGAATGCATCAAGGCCGACCATATCATGGCTGGTATTGGTCAACAGCTCCATATCGTGCACGCCCAGTTCGCTGAGGATTTGCGCGCCGACGCCATAATCGCGCAGCTGATCCATCGCAGGTGGTTTGTCACCGCCAAGGCTGCGGACCTGCTGCGAAAACAGGTCGGACACGCGCGGGCTGATGAAAACGATAATGCCGGAGCCTTCCTCGCCGATGATTTTCATCGATTCCTGCAGCATATTGGGGCGGCCGGTATCCTGTCCGAACAGGTCCGGAAAAATCGTGGTCGCGTGCATGCGCACCAGCGTGGGCTTGTCGGGATCGACATGGCCCTTCTGGAGGACGATCTGCTCGCTCTCGGTGGCCGTATTATAAAATGTGATTGCATTCCATTCCCCACCCCAATGACTGGCGAAACGCGCTTCTTCGCGGCGTTCGGTCAGATGATCATGGCGCAGGCGATAGGCAATCAGATCGCGGATCGTCCCGATTTTCAAACCATGATGCTGGGCGAATTCGATCAGGTCATCGAGCCGCGCCATCTCGCCGTTATCCTTCATGATTTCGCAAATCACGCCAGCGGGATTGATGCCAGCCAGCCGCGAGACATCCACCGCCGCTTCGGTATGACCCGCCCGGACCAATACGCCGCCATCGCGGGCCTGCAAAGGGAAGACATGGCCGGGCGTGACAATCTCGTCCTTCGATTTCGTGCCGTCAATCGCAACCGCAACGGTGCGCGCCCGGTCGGCGGCGCTGATCCCGGTGGTGACGCCGTCCCGCGCCTCGATCGAAATGGTGAAGGCGGTTTCATAGGCGCCGCGGTTGTTCTGGCTCATCATGTCGAGGCCCAGTTCCTCGACCCGGTTCCGGGTCATCGCCAGACAGATCAGCCCGCGGCCATATTTGGCCATGAAATTGATCGCATCGGGGGTCGCCATCTGTGCCGGGATGATCAGATCGCCCTCATTCTCCCGATCCTCGTCATCGACCAATATATACATGCGCCCGTTGCGCGCCTCGTTGATGATTTCTTCCGCAGTCGCCATGACGCCGCTACCGCCGCGCGCCAGATAGGCCTCCAGCTTGCCCAGCGTTTCGGCGGTCGGGTTCCAGTCATCCTGCCCCAGGCTGCGCAGGCTGTTGGCGTGCAGGCCAGCGGCACGGGCTAGGCCAGCGCGGGTTTCTTCACCGGATTCAATCAGTTCGATCAGTTTCTCGATCAAGATTTTGCTCATGGACTCGGCCTTTCAATGTGATGTTGGGAATCGGGTATCACATTGAAGTGTGATTGGTCTAGGGAGAATATCACATTGGGGTCACATAGTGTGTTGTTGGGTGCGAAATTATATTTCAAACTTTACACAGTTTACAGGGTTATAGAATCGAAAATATCGGGGTTGATAAAAGCGGCCATTGGGTCGGTTTTGGGAGGGATATTGGGGCGTTTGGGTCATGCCAGAGTTTTAGCATTGGCGAGTTGTTGTAGGAAAGAGGCGCTTTGATTGATCGATACTCCTAACTTCCCCTTTTCCCTTGGCGGAACCTAATCCAATCCGATACGCTGTTAGGCCATGGCAAAAGCGAAACACTGGATCGAGCCGCATCCGCAGGGCATCTACGTCCGCCCGGCCGATGTCTGGATCGATCCGTCGGTGCCGAAGGAAAATGCCGTGGTCACCCATGGCCATGCCGATCATGCGCGCGGCGGACATGGGGATGTCTGGGCGACGCCGGAGACGCTGGCGATCATGGGTCTGCGCTATGGCACCGAGGCGGGAACGCCGGTTGCCTATGGCGAGGGGTTCGAGCGCGGCGGCGTCCGGTTCAGTCTGCATTCGGCGGGCCATGTGCTGGGTTCGGCGCAGGTGCTGATGGAATATCAGGGTGAGCGGGTGGTCGTCACCGGTGATTATAAACGTCGCCCCGATCCGACCTGCGCGCCGTTCCAGCTGGTGCCCTGCGATATTTTCATCACCGAAGCGACATTTGGTTTACCGGTGTTCCGGCATCCCCCGATCAAGGGCGAGATTGCCAAGATTTTCGCGCGGCTGGAAGCGGAGCCGGACAGCAGCATATTGATCGGCGCCTATGCGCTGGGCAAGGCGCAGCGGGTGATTGCCGAACTGCGCCGGGCGGGCTGGGACAAGCCGATCTATCTGCACGGGGCGCAGGTCCGGATGTGCGAGCTTTATGAAGAGCTTGGCGTGTCGCTTGGCGAGCTGCGGCTGGTGATGGACACGCCGAAGGAAGAGATGCGCGGCCAGATCATCATCGCGCCGCCCTCGGCTCTGACCGACAAATGGAGCCGCCGCCTGTCCGATCCGGTGACCGCCATGGCGTCCGGCTGGATGCGGGTGAGGGGGCGGGCGCGGCAGCGCGGGGTCGAGATTCCTTTGGTCATTTCCGACCATGCCGACTGGGATGAACTGACGGAAACCATCCGCGAACTCGCGCCACGGGAAACCTGGATCACCCATGGCAGCGAGGACGGCCTGCTGCGCTGGTGCGAGCTGCACCAGATCAAGGCGCGGGCGCTGGCGATGGTCGGACGCGAAGAGGGAGATGACGGCTGATGCGCCGCTTTGCCGCCCTGATCGACAGTCTGATCTACACAAGATCCCGCAACGCCAAGCTGGCGGCGATCGCGACCTATTTGCGCGAGACGGAAGACCCCGATCGCGGCTGGGCGCTGGCGGCGCTGACCGACAGCCTCGATTTTCCGGCGGTCAAATCCGCCACCATCCGCAATCTCGCCGGTACGCGGATCGATCCCGAACTGTTCCGCCTGTCGCGCCATCATGTCGGCGATACGGCCGAGACCGTTGCGCTGGTTTGGCCCGAAGCGGAGGGGCGGGTACAGAGCGACCCCACGATCGACGATGTGGTGCAGGCGCTGTCCGCCGCCAATCGGGCGACGGCCCCTGATATTGTCGCGTCGCTGCTCGACAGCATGAATAGCAACAGCCGCTACGCGCTGCTGAAACTGGCGGTCGGCGGAATGCGGGTCGGTGTGTCAGCACGGTTGGCGAAGACCGCATTTGCCCAGGCCTTTGACGTGGCGCTCGATGATGTCGAGGAGCTCTGGCACGCGCTCGACCCGCCTTATGAAAAACTGTTCGCATGGGCCGAGCAGGGCGGCGACCGTCCCGATCTTTCCGCGACACCCTTTTTCCGGCCGTTCATGCTGTCACACCCGTTCGAGGGCGATAGTCTCGATCTCGATCAATATGCGGTCGAGTGGAAGTGGGACGGCATCCGCGTGCAGGCGGTGCATCTGGGCGGTGAGACCCGGCTCTACAGCCGCGGCGGCGATGATATCAGCGCGTCCTTTCCCGACATTGTCGAGGCCTTTGATCGCGACGGGGTGATAGACGGCGAATTGCTGGTGCGCGGCACCGATCAGGGCGGCGAGGCGGCCAGTTTCAACGCGCTGCAGAAGCGCCTCGGCCGCAAGACCGTCTCCAAAAAAATGCGGCAGGAATTGCCTGCCTTTGTCCGGATCTATGATCTGCTGATGGAGGGTAAAGACGATCTGCGGCTCTCGCCTTGGCACGAAAGGCGCGAGCGGCTGGAAAGCTTCGTGCCGAAACTCCATCCGGACCATTTTGACCTGTCGGCGCTGGTCGATGTCGATGATTTCGAGGCGCTGGAAGCGATGCGCGCCGGGGCCCGCGACGCAGCGATCGAGGGCGTGATGCTGAAACGCCGCGAAAGCCCCTATCTGTCCGGCCGGGTCACCGGTCACTGGTATAAATGGAAGCGCGACCCGCTGAACGCCGACTGCGTGATGATGTACGCCCAGCGCGGCAACGGCAGGCGGGCGTCCTTCTATTCCGATTATACATTCGGTTGCTGGACCGAGGACGGCGAACTGCTGCCGGTCGGCAAGGCCTATTCCGGTTTCACCGACGAGGAGCTGAAATGGCTCGACCGTTTCGTCCGGCAGAATACACTGAACCGCTTCGGGCCGGTGCGTGAGGTGAAGAAATCGCTGGTGCTGGAAGTGGCGTTCGATTCGATCCACGAAAGCGGCCGCCACAAATCCGGCCTCGCCATGCGTTTTCCGCGCATCCACCGCATCCGCAAGGATAAGCCAGTCGATGAAGCGGACCGGATAGCCACGTTGCGAGCGATGATTTCCTGATCTTTTCCAGATTGGACAGAGTTGCTATGAGGCCGCTGTTGTTAGCGCTTTCCGGGGAGTATCCGCCGGAGTGTATTGTCCTTGACGACATAATGATGGAACAGGGCCGCAAAGGCATGCAATCCGATCAGAAAATAGCCAATTGTGCCGAATGTCTCGTGCAGTTCCTTCACTTGCCCGGCCAGAGTTTTGTCCGGCGAAATCAGGGCTGGAAGTTCCAGCCCAAAAAATGGAATGGTTTTGCCAGCGGCACTCAGAATCAGCCAGCCGGCGAGCGGCATCGCTAGCATGAATGCATAAAGCGCCAGATGCGTCCCCTTGGCTAACAGAATTTGCCATGCGGGTGGTTTTGGCTTGATCGGCGGTTTGGTGGTCAACAGCCGCACGATGATACGGATAATCACCAACAGAAGCACAGACAGGCCCAGCATGAAATGCCAGCTCTTTAAACCTTCGCGGAAATCACTGCCTTTAGGGTAATATTCGCGCAGCAGGATGCAGCTATAAACGGCTGTAATCAGGAGTACCATCACCCAATGGAGGAAAATGGAAAGGGATGCATAACGGATGCGGACTATCGTGGTAGTCATCAGGGACCTCTTTTATTGCGGGATTAAACCGGGTGTGGCTTTCCCGATATCGTTCGGCACGGCCGGCCGATGATATTCATTGTTTTCCAATAGAACACGTGGCCAAACGGGTGTAAATTGGAGCAATAGACGGATCTGACCCAAGAGAATTTCAGTGCACAAGACGTCCTAAGCGCCAACGCCAGCGCGGATATCACCAATCTGCAACGGACGAAAGTCTGGGAAATTACTTAGCTGGACAGGAAGACATCAAGCCCGTCATCAATCACTGCCCTTACGGTTGTTAAAGCCCGCAGCTTCTTTCGTTATAGAAAGTCCCGCAGCGTCTCCACAAACAGTTCAAACTGGTCGTGGTGCAACCAGTGGCCGGCTTGCTCAAATTCCTTCACCGTCACATTGTCGCCGAAATATTGCATCCGGCCGTCTTTCTCCGGATTGCTGGCCCAGCTGTCCGCACCATAGTGGAGCTGGGTCGGGCATGTGATGTCGCTCCACAGCTGATGGATTGCATCCTGCGTCAGATCGATACTATCCCAGTGCTGGACATAGGGATCGAACTTCCAGCTGTAGCTGCCATCCTCGTTGCGGATCACCGCGTGGGTGGTCAGGTGGCGGGCCTGTTCGTCGGAGAGATGCTGGTTGGCATCCTGCATCCGGTGGAGCGCATCTTCGAAGGTTGGGTAACGTTTCACCAGGCGGCCAGCAGCCTTGCGTTTTTCCTCGATGCTGTTGCGCACCCGTTGCAGCGGCCCGACCTTCTCTCGCTCGGCAAGCATTTCGGGGCTGGGGCCGAGCCCCTCGATCGCCACCAGTTTACGCACCGTATCGGGATAGAGGCCGGTGTAACGCAGCGCGATATTGCCGCCCATGCTGTGCGCGACGATGGTCACCGGTGACAGATCGAGCTGATAGATCAGCTGCGCCAGATCGGTGACCATGGCCATGGTGGCATAATTTCCGTCGGTGCTCCACTGGCTGTCGCCATGACCGCGCACGTCGGGGCAGATGATATGCCAATCATCGCGCAACGCTTGCGCCGTCCAGTCCCAGTTGCGGCAATGATCCTTGCCACCGTGGAGCAGGATCAGCGGCGGCTTGTCCTCATTGCCCCAGTCGGCATAATGCAGCTTGAGCCGCTGGGAGAAATAGCTGTGCGAGGCGGGGCCATTCAGGGTCATCGGGATTCCCATCAAAAAAGAGAGATTTGAATCATGACTCTAATGGGAGCAGCAAGGTTCGACAAGCGTCTGGGTGGCAGTCGCTCCGGCTTCCGGCCGGAAACAGGTCCGCAGGCCTTTTTTTCCGGCGTGGGCTCTGTCCTGACAGCAAAGCCCCCGAGTTCTGCGCCGCGTGGCGATGTGACCTTGGTCATAGTGCGAAGCTGCAGACATGCTAGGCTATATGCAGATCGCGCAAGATGAGGACGCAAAATGAAAATCGGCATGGCAATAGCGATGGCTTTTATCGCGGGGATACCGGTCGCGGCTTCTGCCTGCGAGCTGTCCCATGGCGTCCGGGCGAAGCTCGAATCGGGAAGCTACCGCGCCACCCTGAACGGTGTTCTGGTCGATGATCGCGGAATTAGCGTGTCTTCCGGCGATAAAGAGCCGAGTCAGAAATCCTTCGAATATATGCTCACCGAATGGCTGGTGCCCGGCAAGAATATATTGAAAATCGATTATGACGGAAGCGCAGCGGAGTTTGAAATTTTTGCACGGTGCAAAGGGGCATATGATGATCATGATATCGTCGACAGGGTGCGCTTTACCTCGGCGTCTTCCGGGCAACTGAGCTTTGAACATAAGGGGCCTCTCGATTATAACTATCTCAAGGCCGATATCGCAGGTGACGAAGGTCTGCTGGAAGCGGTGAAGAAACTGCAGGATGCGGCGCGTACAGGCGACGTTGAAACGGTCGTGCACATGCATGCACCACTGATCGAAGAATTCGGGCGGCGCGTGGGCAATGCCGACCGGTTCACAACCTATTTGCGGACGATATTGTCCGGCTATCCGATTGAAATAACGGAAACGCTCACGATCACGTCGGTCATGGGCGGGTGTGTCTATCAGATAATCGGGCCGGACGGTCAGCCGCCGATTTCCGTGTCGGGGAAAATGGATGGCGGAAGCTTCTCCTGGCCAGGCGGTGCCTATTGGGCGCGGTTCGGCGAAGAATGGGCGGTTGTGGCCAATTAGGCTATAAAGGAATTCTTCGCGATATTCCGGGGTTCCGGTGTGGGTGACGATAGGAAAACATTGGCGTCTATGCTATTAATTGGATTGAAAGAGGAGGCACGGGCTTTGCAATATGAATATGTCAGGGGCTTGGTAGCTGCGCTCTTCATCGTCGCACAGCCGGTTACCGCCGTACATGCGGAAACCCTCCCCGAACTGGACGCCATGGCGGAAGTCGCGGTTGACGAGGAAAAGGGCATTGCCTTTGCCCAGGAGCAATCCGCGCGCGGCGAATTTCTCGAGGCGATTGCCACGCTCGAACGAGTATTGGCGCTCCACCCCAAATCGGACAGCGCACGGCTGCTGCACGCTGTAAACCTGTGCAAGATTGACGATCAACTGGGCGGGGCGGTCGAAATCGGAAAATTGAAGCAAAAGAATTTTGCCCCGGAATTGTGGGCCGATGTCCTGACATTATGCCCGTTGGCGGACAAGGAATAGAACATGATATCCATTTCATCCTTGCCGATCAAAGTCGCCCTGTTGGCCCCGGCCCTTTTATTCTTCGCCATGAGCCCGGCTGCTTCCGCGCCGGTACAGGTGGGGATAGCCGCGACCGTTGTCGGCGATGTCCGGATGAGCAATGCGACGATCACGAAAGCCGTCAAGATACCGCGGCGCCAGCGTCTGGCCTGGGGCGATCTGCTGAGCACCAGGAAAAAGAGCAAATTGCAGATATTGTTGCTTGACCGGTCTAGCCTGACCATCGGGTCCAACGCCAAATTGACGATCAACCGCTTCGTCTATGATCCGGGTAAAAAGCGCTCCCTCACTGCAACCGTGAGCAAGGGAGCCTTCCGCTTCATGTCCGGCCGCAAGTCCAAAAAATCGTCCGCCTCGATCAGCAGTTCCGTCGGCACCATCGGTATCCGGGGAACCGCTCTTGATGGCGTGGTCGGCAAAAAGGCCGTCGCCATTGCAAAAAAGGAACCGTTTCTGGATGGTGTCAAAGGCGACAAGGACAGCGCGATGCTGGTTGTCCTGCGCGGACCGGGTGCCAATCGCAGCGGCGATCTGGACGTCGGTCTGGCCGAAGTCAGCGCGGCGGGGAAAAGCGTGACGTTGGATCAGCCGATTCTGGCGGCCTACATTCCCCGGCAGGGCGCGCAGCCGATCGGTCCTTTCACGCTCTCCGCCAGCGGCCTGTCGAAATTGCAGGATGAACTCGCACCGAAAGTGGCGGGTGCCGGCAATAGCGGCCTGCTCAAAGCGCTGATCCCTGCTGCGGTCATCGGTGTTGGTGTCGGGTTGTTGTTGCCCGGAAGCGATGACGATTGCAGCAATTCATATCCCGGCGGGCCCGCGTGCTAGTGTCACAAGCGCGATGAATACGCTATTTCCGGGTTGCCTCATAGACGCCGTCCCAATCGTCCCTGACCGGATTTTTTGACAGTTCAGCGATCCGCTGACGATAAACGGCGACGAGTTTGGAGAGACCGGCGTCCTTATAGGCTGCTTCATGCTGATCCAGCATCTGGCTGGCTGCGGCCCAGCTTTGCGCCCGGTAGAGCGTCAAAAATTCATCATGCCAGCTTTGCATGATGCCATAAGCCGGATCCCGGTTGAGGGTCTCGTCGCCGAGCAGCGCATAGATCGTGTCCGACGCATCGCGGCCCACGACCTTGACCCGGTCCAGTTCGAGCAGGGCAAAGCCGTCCAGTTGCACGGCCAGCGCGCTGCCGATCAGGATTGGCACGCCATATTGTTTGGTCAGCCCTTCAAAGCGGGACGCGATATTCACCGTGTCGCCAATCAATGTATAAGATAACCGTTGCTGCGATCCCATATTGCCGACGCAGCACAGTCCGGCGTTCATCCCGATTCCGATTTTAACATCCGGCGGCCAGACCTGTCCCGACTTCTGCGGCAGTTCCCGATTGAGCCGCTCGAGACTGTCGACCATTTGCAGCGCGGCCCGCGCACCGTTGCGGAACTGGTCCGGATCATCGAGCGGCGCGTTCCAGAATGCGAGAATGGCATCGCCGATGAATTTGTCGACAGTTGCCTTTCTCTCCAGCAATATATTGCACATCGGGGTCAGGAATCCGGTGAGGAAGTTGATCACTTCCTTCGGGTCATATTGTTCGGAAATTCTCGAAAATCCGCGGATGTCGCAGAACAGGACAGTCATCTCACGCTCTTCGCCACCAAGCTGCAGCCGTTCCGGATTGGCGGCAATCTGCCGGACCATCTCGGGCGAAAGATAGCGGTCGAAGGCGGTGTGGATATAGGCCCGTTGCTGCTCCTCCTGCCGAAAACTCAGCAAGGTCTGCACCGCGTAAACCAGGATCAGCGCAATGATCGGCCATGTCGGATCAAGCAGATAGTGCAACTGGTCAAAGGCCAGCCAGCTGCCAGCGGCAACCGCCAGCGTCGCGACCGTCCCGATTGCGGCGCCAATCATCGCGCCCGCGCCGGGTAGCAATAGCGCGAGTCCGCCACCGAGCAACAGGATCAGGAAAAACTCCATGCCCGGTGCCCAGTCGGGGCGGGTTAGAAATTCGCCGAGGATCATCTGTTCTGCCGCTTGGGCGTGGACGGTTACGCCGGGCTCATTCTCGTTCAGCGGGGTCGAGATCAGGTCGCGCAATCCGGTTGCGCTGGCCCCGATGAAGACAATTTGCCCTTCGACTGCGGCGCCTATCTCCTCTTCCGACATCTCGCCGGACAGGAATTTCCACGCCGGGATCGTACGCTGCGGTGCCGGTTCGCTAAAATGCATCCACAATTCGCCAGCGGCGGTGGTCGGCACTTCAAAATCGCCGACCCGCAGGTTGACGATGGCTCCCGGCGCACCGGCGGTCTCGCCGCTGCCATCGCTGGTCTTGACCAGAATGGATCCCGCCTGTTGCGCCACCCGCAAGGCCTCGAGCGAGAGCGAGGGCAGCAGCTTGTCCTTGTAGAGAAAGATCAGAGGCGCCCTGCGCAATATGCCGTCGGCATCGCCAACGATACTGAGCGAACCCAGTCCGGCGGATGCCTGTCTTAATTTTTGCAAGGACTGAACCGTCCCCTGATATTGTTCTACCTGGTCGCTGGGCGAGGACCCGAGCACCGCCATGCCGGTTGGCAATTCGACGGGATCGCCGCGATCCTCGTGCAACAGGAAGAAACCGCCCACCACGGGTGCCAATGCGAAACTGTCGGCAAGGATTTCATCATTATCCGGCAGGTCGGAGAGCGAAGAAATCAGATCCGTGGTGCTTTCCCCTTCCGGCAAGCGTGCGGCGATCTGGGCGGGTGATGTCCGGTCCGGTTCGGAAAAGACCATATCAAAGGCTATCGCCGCAGCGCCTGCGTCGGACAGCCTTTGGGTCAGCCGGGCGATTTCGGTGCGCGACCACGGCCACTGGCCCAGCCGTTCGACCGATTCCTCGTCAATATCGATAATCCGCACGCCCGCGTCCTGATATGCGCGCGGTGCGGCCTTTTGATAGCTGTCGAATACCATCAGGCCGAGACGGTCAAATCCTGGAATGGCGGAAAATTGTAGTGCAGCGACGGCGACAACGACCAGCAGCCCGGCAATGATCGGACCGGTCTTCAGCAGTTCCAGCCACCGGCCGATCAATTTTTTCATATTCCTGACCCCCGATGCCATGTGGGGCTGATTGCCTTAGTCGTGTCAAAACTGCAAGGCGGCAGGCGCAAGCGGACGACAAGTGTAGTGTGGCACTATGTTCTTGCGCGCAAAGCAGATGTTAAGGTTAGCGGATCAGCAGCACCCGCAGATCATTGACATTCGTGCCCGATGGCCCGGTCATCAGCAGAGCACCGGCCCTTTCAAAGGCGAGATAGCTATTGTCCTGTTCGAGCAGCGCGCGCGCCTGCTCTGCTCCCCCCATAAGGTCCACTATCCCGGGCCACAGAAAAGCGCCGGCATTATCTTCAGAACCATCAATGCCATCGCTATCCGCGGCAAAGCTGCAAATATCCGGCTCGCCTTCCAATGCCAGTGCGCAGGCAAGAAGATAGGCAGTGCAACGGCCACCGCGACCATCGCGATTGCGTAATGTGACGGTCGCCTCGCCCCCCGATATCAGCGCAGCCTTGCGGCCACTCGTCTTGATCGCCAGCGCTTGGGCAGCGTGGTCCCGCCCAAGTTCCAGCGCGTCGCCCTCCAGTGCGTCGCCAAGCATCACCGGTTCATAGCCCATCGCCCGGACGGCTTCGACGGCCGCTGCACACATATCGGCCGGTCTGGCGCAGAGTTCGGCGGTGGAGCGTTGCATCTTCGGGTCGTCGGGCTTTGGCGTTTCCAGCGCGCCTGACAGAAGGTTGCTTGTGATCGCCGGCGGCAAAGTGATGTCATATTTTGCGGCAATCGCCAGCGTATCGGCACAGGTCGAGCTGTCCGCGACCGTGGGTCCTGATCCAATCATCCCGATATCGTCGCCGGGAATATCCGAAATGGCAATCATATGGGTCGCCGCCGGCCATGCGCGCGCCGCCAGTCGTCCGCCCTTGATCGCTGAAAGATGCTTGCGGACCATGTTCATTTCACCGATCGGCGCGCCGCTGCGCAGCATCGCACGGGTGACTGCCTGCTTTTCCGATAGCGATATCCCGTCAGCCGGCGCGGGGAGCAGCGCGCTGGCCCCGCCGGACATCAGCACCAGCAATAGGTCATCTTCGCCCAGCATGTCTGCGGCCTGCAGTGCAGCTTGGGCGGCGTCCGCGCCGACGGAATCCGGGACCGGATGCGATGCTTCGACAATCTGCAAATTGCCCGGTGCGAAGCCCGGCTCGACATAGCCCTGCCGCGTGACGATCAGACCTTCGACATTATCGGGCAGGCGATCCAGGATAGCCGCCGCCATTTGCGTGGCCGCCTTACCAATAGAAAGCAGGTAGGTCCGGCCTGTAACCTGTGGCCACTGGACATCGCGCATGGCGTTGGCCGGCAGTGCGGGTTGCAGCGCCTGCAAATAGAGATCCTCTAAAAAAGCTTTTATTGAATCGGGATTTGTTGTTTGATGCACTGCACAATAAGGGCCCGATTGTTCCGCCGGGGTCAAGCAGATTTTCGGAGTGACAGAAGCAGCCATGAATGATCGCGCGACTATCGACCATCTCTTGCAACGGCTGGCGGCGCATCTCGGCGTCCTATATCCCGACCATGATTGCGAGGAACTGGCCGAGCGCATCGTCGACCTGTTCTGGCCCGACAAAAGCAGGATGATCCCGCGATCGGAAATCGCCGACAAGCATCTGTGGGACGAGAGCGATGTCGCGATGATCACCTATGGTGGCACGATCCGCTCGGAGGGGGAGCGCCCCCTGCGAACGCTGCACCGCTTTCTGAAACAGCATATCGGCCAAACCATTGGCGCTGTGCATATCCTGCCATTTTTTCCCTATAGCTGTGACGACGGCTTCGGGGTGATCGACTATCTGACGGTCGACGAAGAGTTGGGTGACTGGTCTGACATCGAGGCCATCGCCGGTGATTATCGGTTGATGGCGGACCTGGTAATCAATCACGGATCGAGCAAATCCGTCTGGTTCCAGCAATTTCTGTCGGGCGAAGCGCCGGGCAAGGATTATTATTTTACCGCCGATCCTGCGGCCGATCTAGGGCAGGTGGTGCGTCCCCGCGCCCACCCCCTGCTGACACCCTTTCGGACGGCCTTGGGCGACCGTTATGTGTGGAGCACGTTCAGCAGCGACCAGCTCGATTTCGACTTCACCAATCCCGACGTGCTGATCGAATTTGTCAAGATTATAGCCGCTTATATCGACCATGGCGTCCGGATTTTCCGGCTCGATGCGGTAGCTTTTCTGTGGAAGAAAATCGGCACGCCGTCGATCAATCTGGACGAAACGCACGAGATTATCCGGCTGCTCCGCACCTTGATGGATCATCATGCCGAGACGCTGATCATCATCACCGAAACCAACATCCCCAATCACGAGAATCTGACCTATTTCGGCAACCAGAACGAAGCCCATGTCATCTATAATTTCTCACTGCCGCCGTTGCTCGTGCACGCCCTGCTGACTGGAGACGCGCTCTATCTGAAACGGCTGACACGCAGTAATCCGCCAGCTCTGGCCGGATGCACCTATCTCAATTTCACCGCCAGCCATGACGGCATCGGCCTGCGCCCGACTGAAGGGGTGCTGCCACAAGGGGAAGTGGATCAAATGTTGGTTGCCATCCAGAGCTTTGGCGGCCGGGTATCAATGCGGCGCGGTCCGGGGGGGACCGAAAAGCCCTATGAGATGAATATTTCCTTTTTCGAGGCGATGCAGGGGACGCTGGATGGGCCGGACGAATATCAGATTGAGCGCTTCATGGCCGCCATGGCGATCATGTTGGCGCTGGAGGGCATCCCCGCCATCTATATTCACAGCTTGCTGGCAACACCCAATGGCTATGAGGATGTCAACCGCACCGGCCACAACCGGTCGATCAATCGGTCTCAGTTGGACTATGAAACAATAACCGCGAAGCTGGCCGACCCGGAAACCGTCGAGGCGCAGGTCTTCTCGCGTTTTCTTGCGCTGATCGAGACCCGCAAGAAACAGCCGGCTTTTCATCCCAATGCTGTGCAATTCACCCTGGCTCTGCCGGAAGGTCTGTTCGGCATCTGGCGACAGAGCCGGGAACGCAAGCAGAGCATCTTCGCCGTTACCAACGTGAGCAAAGAAGAAAAAACGCTGTCATTGGCGGATATCAATCTGATTGCCGGTGATCACTGGTGGGATCTGATTTCGGGCCATATCATCACCGATATCGAGGGAGAGTTCAGCCTGTCACCCTATCGCACCGTATGGTTCAGCAACGTGGCGCCTGACGCGGCTGAGTTTTCCCCGGCCTAATCCTCATTGTCCAGCCGGACGGCTTCCTTGAACCGGTCGGTGAAATCCGGAATGGCGCTGTTGATCCGGTTCCAGTTGGCCATGAAGGGCGTTTCGTTCGGTGACTCTAGGAACACTTCGCCCGCGGTCATGATATTTTGCGCGAACAGTTCGACCGTTGTTTCTTCCTCATGCCGGTCGAGGGTCAGGCCGTTCATCACCGCGTCATTGTAGAATGTCTCGATTCTGTCGAGTGCGATCCGGAAATAGGTTGCCTTGAGCGTGCGGAACGTGCCGGAGGAAAAAATCTGCCCGTCGGTGGCCAGCTTGCGGAACAGCGACTTGGTGATGTCGATGCTCATTTTCGACAGACCGCCTTCGGGATTGTCGTGCGAAACGGACTGGTGCTTGTGGTCATAATTGTCAGCAATCTCGACCTGGCAGATCGACTGGGTCGACTGGTTGCGCCACACTTCTGAAAGAACGCCGACTTCCAGGCCCCAGTCGGAGGGGATGCGGATATTCTTGACCACCTGCCGGCCCATCGCGAATTCACCGGCCAGCGCGTAGCGAAAGCTGTTCAGATAAGTGATGTAGTCATTGGGCTCGCAGACTTTCTTGAGCGCCGCCAGCAAGGGCCCGATCAGCAGGCGGACTACCCGGCCGTTGAATTTTTCCTCTGTCGTCCGCGCATAATAGCCTTTGGAAAATACATAGGGGAATGTCGGATTGGCCACCGGATACATCAGGCGCGCGAGCAATTCCCGGTCGTAGGTCAATATGTCGCAGTCATGAAGCCCAACCACTTGGGCGTTAGTGGCAGAGAGAAAATATCCGAAGCAGAACCAGACATTGCGGCCTTTTCCCGGTTCCGCTGGTGACAGACCGCGCTCTTTCAGCTCCGCGTCGAGCGCGGTCAGTCGCGGGCCGCTGTTCCAGAGGATATGATGTCGTTGCGGCAGGCGCGAAAAATAGTTTTTTGCATATTCGAACTGGTCCTTGTCGGCGCGATCCAGCCCGATGATGATGTCGTCGAGATAGGGCACTTCGCACAGTTCATCGACGATATTTTCGAGCGCGGGCCCTTCCAGTTCGGAAAACAGGCTGGGCAGGACCAGCGCCATGGGATTGGCCTTGCGAAACCCCATCAAATCCGCTTCCAGCGATTCGACCGAGCGACCGGACAGGTTGTGGAGCGTGGAAATACTACCGTTTTGATGGAAATCAGCCATATATGTCCCTGTGTCTGCGAAGAGACGAGCCTAATCAGCTTTGGCGCAGGTTTAAACCCAATTCTGCCATAATTTCTGTCACCGCATTCACCCACCCTTGAGGGCCTGGCCGGGATGCGGTGCGGACATGGGGTTTCGATGTTTCGATCGTGACGCCATCCGGGTTCGGCATGATCACACCGAAATCTGCCGCCTCGATCATCGACAGATCATTCGGACCATCGCCGAGGGCGATCGAAACAAGGTCGCAATCCGGCCTTTGATCGGCGATGGAGTCGACCATGACGTTCATTGCCTGATCTTTGGTGGCGTGACCGGTAAGATGATAGAATCGACCGCCGCGCTGAATTCGGAGTCCGGCCTGGCCGACTATCGCTTCCAGCCGACCCAGTGCGTTGTCCGAACCGGACCATAGAAAGGGTTCCGTTGCCTGCCGGTCCTTGGCCCGGCTTGCGTCATCAAAGGCGAGCCCGGTGGCGTCGGCAATCTGTTCGACAGACATATCGGCAAAACCGGTAATGTGGCTGTGCAGCGCATCAGGCAATGTGGCGACCTGCTCCAATATCGTGTCATAGGCGACCCCCAGGGTAATGTCAGAAGATCGCTCGTCATTGATCGGGAAATAATCAGCCGGGCCATGGATGACCGAACCATTTTCGGTCGCGCAAAAGGCAAAGGGAAGCGGGATATCCTGCTGCAACCAGAGCAATTCCGAATAGGTTTTGCTGGTGACCGGAATGATGTCGGCCAATGCTTGGTCGGACAGTTTTTTGATCAGGCTGTCCGCCGGCTTGGCCGAATAGCTCTTGTGGTCCAACAGCGTGCCATCAAGGTCGGTGAATATCAAAAGGTGGAGGGGGCGCCTAAGCATGGCAATAGCATAGCATCTCGTTGCGTAGCGCAAAACGCTAATCTGATTACTGGATGTTTCTGGACCTGCAGCCGGTCCGGCCGATAGTCACCCTATCCCCGAAAACCGACACCCGTCCCCTGTTTTTCGATCCAGATACAATTTCCGTTTGACAGGAACCTCTCCTTATCATTACTTAAGAATGAGAATCATTCGCATTATCATTAAATAAGGGGCGCATATATGAAATCCTACTTCCGGCAGAGGGGATTGATATTCTCTTGCGGTGTTCTGGCTTTAGCCTGCTCTCAACCGGCGATGGCGGCTGCCGATGATGGTTCGGGTCTCGATGGCGAGATCATCACGGTTACGGCCACCCGCACTGCCATCGACGTGGTAGACGCTCCGGCCACGGTGACGGTGATCGATCAGGAACAGATTGCCGATGAAATGGCGACCGATGTTCGCGATATCGTTCGGTTCGAACCCGGTGTGTCCGTCCGTAGGGCACCAGCCCGCTTTGGCGCTGCGCTCGGCACGACCGGCCGAGCCGGGAATGAAGATTTCAACATTCGCGGCATTGGCGGCAACCGGGTGCTGATCCAGATCGACGGCATCCGCTCTCCTCAGGGTTTTACCTTTGGCGCGCAGGAAGTCGGGCGCGGCAATGCTACCGATGTCGGCCTGATCAAGTCGGTCGAAATACTCCGAGGGCCGGCGTCGGCGCTATATGGCAGCGACGGCCTGTCCGGCGCGGTCAGCTTCATCACTTCCGACCCGGTCGACTCCATCAAAGACGGAAACAGCTTCGGCGGTTTTGCACGCGCGCAATATAGCTCATCCGATCAGGAGTTCTCCGAGACTGTCGCCCTCGCCGGACAGGCAGGCGATTTCTCGGCGATGCTGGCTTATTCCCGGCGCGATTTTGAAGAGCTCGACAACAAGGGTACCATAGATACCGAAGATGCAACCCGCACCACGCCTAACCCGCAGGACGGCGAGTCCAACGCCTTTCTCGGCAAGCTGGTCTGGAATAATGGCTCGCATAAAGTGCGGTTGACCGGCGAATATCTCGAACGGGAACTGTCTTCGGACATATTGTCGGGGCGCGGACCGGTTTTTCTGTTCGGGCCGACCCCAAGCTGGATCGTTGATAATCTGACCGCGCAGGACGAGACGAAGCGCAGTAGGGTATCAATCGATTATACTTATGATGCCGGAGAAGAGGCGGCTGGCTTTATCGACTATGCCCATCTAGCGGCTTATTGGCAGGACGGCAGGGACCGGCAATTTGCTCTGGAAGAACGAACCCCGATCGGTGCCACCCCGCGCCCGGATCGGGAGAGGCTGAATACATTCGACAATGAAGTAATCGGAGCGGTGGCCGATTTCCGTTCCAGCTTCGGCACCGGAACCGTCAAACATACGCTGACCTTTGGCGGCGATGTTAGCAAGACCGAGCAGGCAGGCGTGCGTGATGGCACCGAGCCACCGTTCGGAGAAGTCTATCCTTCCAGCCCTTTCCCGAAGACCGACTTCACGCTCGGTGGTTTCTATCTTGGCGACGCGATCGAGTTTGGAGATGGTGTCTTCACCCTCTATCCGGCCATTCGTTATGACTTCTATGATTTGAATCCGACCGATGATCCGCTCTTGCCGACCTTTACGGCCAGCGGGCAGAATGGATCGAAATTATCGCCCAAACTGGGCGCCGTTGTAAAACTGGGTGCCGTCCGGCTGTTCGGCAATTACGCGCGGGGCTTCCGCGCACCGACGCCGAGCCAGGTCAACAATTTCTTTGAAAATCTGGCCTTTGGCTATTCATCGCTGGCCAATCCGGATCTTGGCCCGGAAGCCAGCGACAGTTTTGAAGCGGGCATTCGCTATGCGACCGATGATATCAGCCTCTCGCTGACGGCATTCACCGCGGACTATTCCGATTTTATCAGCCAGGAACTGGTATCCGGCAGCTTCACCCCCGGTGATCCGGCAATATACCAGTTTATCAATCTCGATAATGTGACGGTCAAAGGGGTAGAAGCCAAAGCCAGTTACGCAGCCGACAATGGCTTTCGCGCGCGCTTTGCGATTGCCTTTGCCGACGGCACGGTGAAATCGCCCAACACTGCGCCAGCGCCCCTTTCCACGATTGATCCGCTTAACGCGATATTGGGTGTGGGTTATCGCGACCCTGGCGGAGCTTTCGGCGGCGAGATGATCGTCAGTTACAACGCCCGCAAGGAAGCGAACGAGACGACAGGCATATGTTCTGCCGCCTGTTTCCGTCCGCAAGAGTCGGCGATCATCGACGCGACCGCCTTTGTCCGGATTACCGAATATGCCAAGATCCGGGCAGGGATATTCAACATTACCGATCAGAAATACGCGCTGTGGAGCGACGTCAGGGGATTGGCAGCGACGTCCAATATCACCGACGCCTTCACCCAGCCGGGCCGCAACGCCAGTATTTCGCTCAGCTTATCATTTTAATCATACGGGGAGAAAAGACGATGAATATCAAATTGAAAACACGACTGGGCGCAGCACTGTTCGCTCTGGCCATGGCGACATCACCGGCCCTTGCCGATGCAGGCCGGCAGCAGATGGCAGCAACTGCAACGCAATCGTCCTTCGAGCAGGACCGGGCCGACATATTGGCGATGGCCGGGGACTATAAGGTCCGCTTCGGCATGGCGGAAACTACGTCATGGCGGGACGATTATGAGCCGATCAAGGCGAAGATATCCGGCGGGCATGAAAGCGTCCGGGTGATCAAGGACACCGGCACGGAGATTGTTCTACAACATCTGCTGGTGGCGGAGCATGAAGGCGAAACTTTCATCATCAAACATTGGCGCCAGGACTGGATTTATGAGCCCTCGCACGTGGTGGTTTACACGGAAACCGGTACCTGGGTGAACAAGGATGTTTCGCCGGAGAAGCGTCAGGGCCGCTGGTCACAAACGGTCTGGCAGGTTGATGACAGCCCTCGCTACGGCGGTCTGGGAAGATGGCAAACGGTCAACGGACTGCGCAGCTGGAGCAGCGATTGGACCGCCCGGCCATTGGCCCGCCGCGATGCAGTGCGCGATCCCGTCTATGATCATTATCAGGCGATCAACCGGCACCAGCCGATGCCGGGTGGCTGGATTCACTGGCAGGATAATGTCAAAATGAAATGGGTTGATGGCAAGGCTGAGCCCTACGTTCAGGAATCGGTGCTCAACACATATACAAGGTTCGATGACTATAATGTCAGCGCCGCTGATGATTACTGGAAAAAGACCGAGTCCTATTGGGCAGAGGTGCGTAAAGCATGGGATAAAGCTATCGCTGCGAATGACGGGGTAACCGTTGAAGAAGAAGCGCAAACCGGCACGGTCATCAGCGCGCGGCTGTTGACCATGGCTACCGAGATTAGCGAGGGCAAATTGACAGAAGCCGCCGCGATCAAGGAAGCGCGGTCGCTTATTCAGAACGCCACCGGCAAGCGACCGGTAAAAAGCACCGCCAAGAAAACTCCGGCATCAGCAGAATATTGATGCCAGAACCGAAATCCGCATTTGCGCAATCGCTGGTCGCTACCCCAAAGCTTTCGGCCATTCCCGCCGCTCATATGCGGATTGTTGTGGCGATGCGGATTGCGGTTCTGGCGCGGTCAAAAAGACAGGACCCCAAACCCTATCTGGTCAGGCAGCTGGGGGATGAAATCGCGGCTCGGCATTTTGCCCATATCGTTGAACTGATGAGCGATTGCTGGCCGGAACCGCTGGCCGTGCATCGCCCTTGCTGTTCCGGGGTCAGCTATGACGAGATGCTGATGCTTGATCTGATCACGGCGGTGGTGCAACGCGAGCCGGATCATTTCCACGGGTTGCTCGGCGAGATGATCGGTCATTCCGACCGGGCGAAACTGCATCTTGCTTTCACAAAATTTACCAGCCGGTTCAAGCGTTAAGGAATATTTTCGTGAATAAAGTCAAAACCCGGAATCTGTTGATACTGGTGCATCTGTTTCTTGCCTCTTTTCTGGCCCCATCCTTCCTGATGGTCGGTATAACCGGCGCGCTCAAGCTGGCGGGAGTCGATCCTGCGATCGAGGATATCTCGATCGAACTG
>Ga0209345_10001843_pt1 | contig 24515 bp, 21 predicted proteins | sample Cruoilmetagenom7_FD_187294 | JGI IMG/M metagenome (GOLD analysis project Ga0209345, IMG submission 187294) | Oil polluted marine microbial communities from Coal Oil Point, Santa Barbara, California, USA - Sample 7 (SPAdes) (version 2) | ecosystem: Environmental > Aquatic > Marine > Oil seeps ...
GATCTTGAGTCATCCAGTGGCAGAAAAAACTCTTCGCCCAGGGCTGGGTAGCTCCCTTCTGGCCACTTGAACACGGCGGTGCCGGCTGGTCCGCAACCCAGTCATACATTTATGAGTGTGAACGGGTCGTCGCCCAGGCCCCGGACGTGGTGCCTTTCGGGCTGAAAATGGTTGGTCCGGTTATCTACACCTACGGCAATAGCGAGCAAAAAGCACGCTTCCTTCCGGGCATTCTGGATGGCACTGACTGGTGGTGCCAGGGCTATTCTGAGCCAGGCGCAGGCTCTGATCTCGCGGCGCTGAAAACCCGCGCCGACCGGGATGGCGGCGACTACATTATTAACGGCTCCAAAATCTGGACAACCTATGCCCAGTACGCTGACTGGATTTTCTGTCTGGTCCGCACAGACAACTCCGGCAAACCCCAGCAAGGCATCACTTTCCTGCTGATCGACATGAAAACGCCGGGCATCACTGTATCGCCCATTCCCAGCATCAACGGTGTTAATTCGCTCAATGAAGTTCACTTTGAAAATGTGCGCGTTCCCCAAAGCAATCGAATTGGTGAAGAGGGCCTGGGCTGGACCTATGCAAAATCGTTATTGGCCCATGAACGCACAGCCATAGCCCGGGTTGCCGATTCCAGGAGCCGGCTCGACAGAGTGCGCGAGTTTGCCTCCAGCGAACACCAGGGCGGACGCCCCATGATCATGGACGAAGCGTTTCGCACCCGCTTCACTACTATCGAAGCAGAACTGATGGCCCTCGAATACATGGAACTCCGGGTTCTGGCCGCTATGGCAAGTAACCGCAGCCCCGGAGCCGAATCGTCTTTACTCAAGATCCGGGGCACTGAAATCCAGCAGGCCCTCCATGAGCTGACCATCGAACTGGCAGGCCTTTATGGCTGCATGATCGCCGATGACGAGGCTTCATCAGCTGATATCGGGCACAGCTTTGGTGACCAGGCGCGCAAGGACTTTATGTACGGCCGGGCATCGACAATTTTCGGGGGATCCAACGAGATCCAGAAAAATATTATCGCCAAGCGAGTACTCGGCCTCTGATCACAATCAGCAGCGGATTATCAAAAAAAGGATTGGGCTGTGAATTTTTCTCTCACCGAAGAACAACAAATACTTCAGGACAGCGCTGCCCGCCTTGTCGGCCAGAGCTACTCATTTGAACGCCGGCAGCAGGATGTTGGCAGCGCCACTGGCTTCGACCCGGAGCTCTGGAAGCAGTTCGCAGATCTGGGCTGGCTGGCAATACCCTTCCGGGAAGAGAATGGCGGGTTTGGGGGCGAGGCAACTGACCTGATGCTGCTGATGGAAGAGATGGGCAAGGGGCTGGTAGCAGCACCTTATTTGGCTACTGTTCTGCTGTTTGGCAAACTGGTGGAAGCCGGAACCGAAGGTCACCTGCGCGACGACCTGCTTACCCGCCTTATCGCTGGCCAGTTACAGGGTGGTGTCGCATTCATGGAACGCCAGGCGCGTTATGCCCTCAACGATACCTGCACCCGCGCCAGCCGAACCTCTGCCGGCTTCGTGTTGAGTGGGGAAAAAACCATGGTGCTCAACGGCCCTGTCGCCGACAAACTCATAGTGTCGGCCCGCACAGAAGGTAGCCAGCAGGACGAATCGGGCATCAGCCTGTTCCTGCTGGACACAACAACTCCCGGCCTGGACCTGACCAGCTACAGACTGATGGATGGCCAGCAGGTTGCCAACGTGCGGCTGAACAACGTACAGGTTAAATCCGGCCAGCTGGTTGGTCAGGAAAACGAAGGGCTCGCTCTGTTGCAGGGGGTCATCAACAAGGCTCTGCCCGGGCTTTGTGCTGAAGCTCTTGGGCTGATGACCCACCTGACCAATACCACCATCGAATATACGAAGGCCCGCAAACAGTTCGGAGTAGCTATCAGCTCCTTCCAGTCGCTGCAGCATCGCATGGTGGATATGTTTACCGCCTGTGAGGAAACCCGCTCCCTTATTTATCGTTCAGTCTGTTCAGCTGACAAGCCAGACACCCAGGAACATCTCCGGAACCTTCATGCGCTGAAGGTAATCACTGGCCGCAGAGGAAAGCGGGTGGGCAATGACGCCATTCAACTCCACGGTGGCATGGGTATTACCGACGAGCTGGACGTGGGGCATTATGTCAAACACCTGATGGTACTCAACTCCCTGTTCGGAGACGCCGACTACCATCAGCAACAACTGGCGACCCTGTCGCTACCTGTGTGAGTACTTTGACCCTTCAGCATACCCGGAATAAAAGCTGGCTTCTGGACAGGTGCAACCTTGCAACACTGTGCCTGCTGCTGGTCTGTACCTGCGCGATCATCGAACAGTTTGTCACTACCGACTGGCTCAGCAGCCTGTCGGCAGCAGCCTTGCTGATCTTTGTGGTGCTGCAGTGGCCTGAAGTCAGCCCGACTTACAGATTCTTCGCAATCCTCGCTCCGGCACTTGCCGCAGGGCTCTGGCTTGGCGGAAAGATTGACGGCGAAGCCATTGCCGACGGCGCCGACCGGGCTGCATTTTTCACTCTCTTTATTACGTCCCTGGCCGTGCTCAGGGAATCTGCCAAATCGTCAACGCTCGTTCGCAAATGCGGCAAGGTACTGGTCAATCAGCCTCCGGCACGGCGCTATATGCTGATGGCTTTCGGCTCTCACCTGTTCAGCGTGATGCTGAATATCGGAGCCCTCAACGTACTGGGCACCATGGTTCGTCGGGCTATTCGTCCAGGCATGGACCCGGAAGCCCAGCGTATTGCTACCATCCGCAGCCGGCGCATGCTCACAGCAACCCTGCGGGGTTTTTGCGGCGTCCCTCTCTGGGCACCAACGTCAGTAACCATGCTGCTGGTTCTGTCAGGGATTCCGGAGCTGAGCTGGGAGCAATATGCACCGCTTGGCCTGCTCTGGACCTTACTGTTTATTCTCTGGGGCGGCCTGCTGGACTGGCTGGCCTACCCACGCTCACCCGCCCGCACCATTGCCAACGGCAACCTGACCCAGCTTATTCCGCTGGCCGGCTTGGTCGCTCTGGTTCCGGGACTTGCTTACGGCTTATCCAGGCTGACAGGACTGGAGCTGTTCCCGACTCTGTTAATGTGCGCTCCCGTTATTGGCCTGGCCTGGATCTGGCAACAATACCGGGGGCTTCCGGTGGCCTTCAAAGCCGGGCTGCTCACCAGACGGCTGAAACGATCATTTCCGAAAACCTTTACCAATCAGCGCAACGAAGTAATCCTGTTCACCACTTCGGGCTTTATAGGTGTCATTCTGATTCCGCTGATTGACCCGGCAACAGCCAGCACGCTGCTCACCCAGGCCAATATCAGCAATGCATCCATAATGGTTGGCATATCCCTGGTCATGCTGGTCTGCTCTTTCGTAGGGATCAACGCCATTATCACCGTCACCCTGATGCTGGGAACCTTACAACAGATTCCCGATCTGGGCATCTCGCCCCTGGTACAGGCTTCGGTTATTGCGATCACCTGGGCTGTTTTTGCGGGAGCCTCGCCTTTCACCGCATCTCTTCGTTTCATTTCCAGCTTTTCAGGCATATCTCCTTTGCGTTTTGGAGTGCTCTGGAATGGCTGGTTCAGCATCAGCGTTCTGGCAATTATGTACCTGACTCTTTACCTGGTGCTGTGAAGCGCCACCCGATATAAATCATAAAGGAGCCTCAACATGAGTCTACCGGATACTTTGAAAGGCAAACTGAATCTCCCGGTGCTCTGCTCACCGATGTTCATCATCTCTACACCCAGGATGGTTATCGAACAGTGCAAAGCCGGTATCATCGGCTCATTCCCGGCACTTAACGCCCGTCCGGCAGAAAAACTTGATGAATGGCTGACCGAAATCGACGAGGCACTTGCCGCTTACCAGGCAGAAAACCCGGACCTGAAAGTCGGCCCTTATGCAGTCAATCAGATTGCACACCCTACCAATGATCGCCTCGAACACGACATGCAAGTATGTGTGAAACATAAGGTGCCAATCATCATAACCAGCCTGCAGGCCAACCCGATGGTTATCGAGGCGGCGCACAGCTACGGTGGGCTGGTCTTCCACGACGTCACCAACATTCGCCATGCAAAAAAAGCACTGAGCATGGGTGTGGATGGACTGATTCTGGTGACCGCCGGCGCCGGTGGCCATGCAGGAACCCTCAGCCCCTTTGCACTATTGTCGGAGATCCGCCAGATCTTTAATGGCCCTGTCATCCTCGGCGGAGCCATTACCAAAGGCAACCACGTCCTCAGTGCCGAGGTTATGGGCGCAGACATGGCGTATATGGGCACCCGGTTTATCGCCACAGAGGAGGCCAACGCCGACCAGTCCTACAAGGATATGATCGTTGAGTCCTCAGCCTCTGAAATTGTCTATACAAATCTGTTTACCGGCGTTCACGGCAACTACCTCAGAGGCAGCATACTGCAGGCCGGTATGGACCCCGACAACCTGCCCGAATCGGATAAAAGCAAAATGAGCTTCGGTTCCGACAGGACCAAGAGCAAAGCCTGGAGAGACATCTGGGGCGCTGGTCAGGGCGTAGGAGGCATCACGCAACAGAAATCTGTGGCCGACACTGTGGCAGAGCTGAGGGACGAATATGAAACAGCGAAGCAACAGATCACCAGCAGTCACTAATTCAGAATCCTGAAATAAAAAAGGGCCGAAAGGCCCTTTTTTATTTACTCTCCAACCCCTGACCACTGCATCACGACCGGCTGAAACTGCCCGCCCGCCGTTCTTTTACAGCCGCCATCCCTTCCTTATGATCAGAAGTTCTGGCTAACCAGGCCTGTTCTGCAAACTCATGTTCGAGGCGCACCCGTAACTCCTCACCGAGGCCCTGGCGGAGCGTAGCCCGGGTAGACTCCACGGCCAGGGGAGCACACCGGGCTATCTCAAAGGCCAGTGCCAGTGCTTCATCACGAACCTTATCCGCTTCAACCAGCACGTCACCCAGCCCGAACTCAAGAGCCTCTTCGCCCTTGATCCGGCGGCCGGTAAGGAGCATCAAGCGGGCCCGTTGCTGGCCAATCAGTCGCGGTAACACCAGACTGATCCCGAACCCCGGGTGAATGCCGAGTTGCACGAAGTTCGCAGCAAAACGGGTTTCGGGGCAGATCACCCTGAAGTCCGGCACCAGCGACAAACCAAGCCCGCCACCAATAGCTGCACCGTGAATTGCTCCAACCACCGGTTTGCTGCACTCAAACAACCGGACTGCAGCTTTATACAATGTAATAGCACTGTTCTCAGAACCCGGTTTGAAAAGATCGTTGCCGCTGGAAGAAAAGTCCGCGCCGGCGCAGAACGCTTTCCCCTGGGCTGCAAGAACTATCGCCCGACAGCGGTCATCCTGATCAAGAGCCTCAAAGGTTTCCGCAAGGTGCTCAATCAGCGTCACATCAAAAAAGTTAAGTGGTGGCCGGCAGATTTCCACCAGTGCCACATGCCCATGCCACTCAACAAGAACATCTTCAAACTTATTCATGGGTTCTCCTGCTCACTTTATCGGGATACAACATCCCAGGCTCGGGTAGCGGCCTTGCCGGACCCATGAGTATCAATTTCAGATGCGACAGCCATACCGAGCCTTTCAGACCAGTAGAACTCTGAACCAAACTCCTCCCTCCAGCTCCACACCCTGCGGCTATATTGATGCAACGGGTACTCAAAGCTGAATCCCATGGCACCATGGGCCTGATGTGCGTCACGAGGCACCTTGCCTGCGGCCTCTGAAGCCACCACCTTGGCGGTTGCCACCGGAAGTAAGACATCCATGCTTCCACTGAACGGTGCAGGATGCGAAGACATCATGCGAATTGCCTGTTCAACCGCTGCGCCGGTAATGGCACTCTCACCCGCAATATCCGCGACCTTGTGCTGAATCGCCTGAAACTTGCCCAATGGGCGGCCAAATTGCTGACGCTCTTTGACATAGCCAACCGTCAGCTCCCCCATTTTTTCCAGCGCACCAGCAATCTGGCATGCACGTACCAGTGCACAAAACTGCACCAGACCATCTGCTGTCATGCCTTCTACCGGCTCAGACAACTGGTCAGGAACCGCTGAATTGAGAGTAACCCGTGAGCGTGCCTCGCCAGCCAGGCTTTCATACTGCTGAACGTCCACGTCAGACGGGGTAAACACTGCTATCCGGATCAGGTCGCCCTCTGATACTGGCATTACCAGGACCTCAGCCTCAGGCACCCCCGTAGCTGCTTCTACCACACCGCTGACCTTGCCCTGCACCAGAACTGGCAGTTCACCGCCATCCATCGCCAGGGCCGCCCACTGGTCGGCTATCTCAAGACCGCTTTCAGCCAGCAACAGGTTGGCAACCAGCGTATCAGCCAGAGGCACCGGTAGAGCAAAACCAGCGGCCTGACGAATCAGACTGAAACCCAGGGCCAGCGAACCACCGGCACCACCAGCAGCCTCAGGCACCCATGCCAGAGTCAGGCCGGCCTCAAGGATAGCCTTTTGCAGGCGTACAGGAGCCTCACCACACTCAGAGCCATTAACAGTCTCTGCATCACACTGATCAGTAAACATGCGGTGAGCAGTATCACGAATCAGCTGATCCGTTTCTTCCATATCAAATCCCATAATAAATCCCCCGTGAGTCGCGAGCTCAGCGTAACCCCATGCCACGGGCGATGATGCCCTTGAGTATCTCGTTGGTACCGCCCCGCAAGGTGAACGAGGGCGACCGCAGCAAGCTATCAGCCATGAGATTCTGCAACTCATCGCCATAACCCTGTTTCATGCGTACTGGCCAGAACTCCCTTAGCCGTTCAATAATATCCTGCTCAAACCGGGTTCCCAGATCCTTGACCAGTGCGGCCTCCACTTCAGGGGAACGCCCTTGCCCCAGCAAAGCGGCAACCCCGAGCGACATCGCTCGTAACGCACGGATACGGGCAACAATACTGCCCACAACTGCGGCCTGGTGCCCGGTCATGTTCGGCGCGCCCTGCTGCAGAGCTTTCTCCAGCGCAACAAAGGTGCTCAGAAAACGTTCCGGTCCCGAGCGCTCCAGCGCCAGCTCATTGGTGATCTGCTTCCAGCCCTCACCGACAGCACCCAGTACTGCGTCATCCGGCACGAAAACCTTCTCGAAATGGCTTTCGTTGAAGTGCTCTACTCCACTCATGTCCCGGATACCCCGCACTGTTACTCCGGGGGAATCCAGTGGAATGAAAAACTGGGTCAGCCCATCATGGCGCTTTTCAGGGTTTCGCTCTCCGGTGCGGGCGAGCACTGTCATGTATTGGCATTGCTGTGCGCCAGATGACCAGAGTTTGGTGCCAGTAACCTCCCAGCCCCCTTCTACCCTGATCGCCCGCGTGCGGACAGAGGCAAGGTCTGAACCGGATTCAGGCTCACTCAGACCTAGCGCCACAAAGCACTTGCCTGCCGCAATCTGCGGCAGGATTTTCTGTTTCATGTCTTCAGTTCCGGTAGCCAGTATCAGCGGCCCGCTCTGGCGATCAGCAATCCAGTGGGCATGTACCGGGGCTCCCGCCACCAACATTTCTTCAGTAATCACGTAGCGATGGAGGGCACTCAGTTCACGACCACCATACTGCCGGGGCCATGTAACGCCGATCCAGCCTTTCTCACCAAGTTTCCGGCTGAACTCCGGGTCAATCCCGGCACACCAGCAGTCCGTTACCGGCGTAAAACCACCACTGAGAACTTCCTCTTCAAGAAAGGCTCGCACTTCCTTGCGAAGCTCATCTACGCTTTCATCAATCTGCGGAGCGGGAAAATTGAAACGAACACCTTCCATAATGAGCACCCATATAAATCATTAGTATTTTTATAAGGCAAAAAAAAGGTTTTCTGAACCATCAGAAAACCCGGACTCAACCTTAAAAGGGGCCAACAAACAACAACGAGTTATTAATATCAGGCATTTCAATCCAGCAAACAAATATCAATAAAACATAAACCCGATATAACTCTGACATTACTTCATATCATCAACTATCATTTTACGGATTTCGGTTTTCAGTATTTTATTAACCGTTGACACCGGCAATGCCTCTTCCATAAAAGTAACGCCAGTCGGACATTTATAATGTGCAATCCGCTCCCGGCAATAATCCTTGATGTCAGTTTCAGTAACCCGGCCGGGCTCTACCAGCCGTATTACCGCATGGACAGATTCGCCCCATTTTTCATGGGGCACTCCTACCACTGCGCATTCACTTATATCCGGATGCCGGGACAGAATATTCTCAATTTCAATGGGGTATACATTCTCACCGCCACTGACAATCATGTCTTTGATCCGGCCAGCTAGGAAAAGATAACCATCCTTGTCCAGATACCCACTGTCTCCGGTGTAGTACCAGCCCTCCTGCAGCACCGCGTCCGTCAACTCCGGAGATCGCCAGTAGCCTTTCATGACATTGGACCCTTTGACCGCAACTTCCCCCACCTCTCCCGGAGCCAGGGGGCGCCGTTCACCATCCACTATCCGGACATGGTTGTGGAATACCGGGCGACCTACAGACTCCAGTCGTGGCAGATATTCCGGATCCAGAGAGTGATCATTGCTATCAAGTACAGTCACAACCGGTGACGCTTCCGTCATACCGTAGGACTGAGTAAACAATACACCCGGCAACACCCTCAGAGCCCGCTCCAGCAATGCCACCGGGATCGGGGCAGCACCATAGGTAACAAGCCGGAGGCTCGACAGGTCAAAATCCGAAAACCCCGGATGGTCAAACATCATCTGAAGCGTTGTGGGCACAAGCTGCAAGGTATTGATGCTGTATTTTTCCACCAGCTGCATCACCTCAACAACATCAAAACGAGGCACAATCACCGTGTGGGTTCCGGTCATGGTCGCAGTGTAAACACGAGACCCCGCCGCGGTATGAAACATGGGGCCGGCAAGCAGGTGGGTTTCGCGCTCAACCATGCGGTACCAGGAAATCCCGCCCAGAGCGTTGGTAAACTGGTTGATATGGGAGAGCATCACCCCTTTGGCACGTCCCGTTGTGCCGCCGGTGTAGAAGATAACCAGAGTATCGTCATTGCCACTGGGTTCCAGCTCAGCTTCTTCAGTTCCCGACACCAGCTTCTCGTACGCCATCATGTGCGAAGGCGCCTGTTCTGCCGGCCCGGCATAGACCACGGACTTTAAAGCGGGACAGGCATCTGCGATGGCCTCAGCCTGTTTCAGGTGATGTTCATCTACCAGCAGAACCACCGGTTCGGCATCTTCTATACAGGTAATCATCTCACCAGCGGACAGACGGAAATTCACTGGTACAACGATGGCCCCGGCCATAGGTGCAGCAAAGAACAACTCAAAGCACCAGTGCGAATTGAAGCCCAGATAAGCAACCCGGTCACCGGGGCCTACTCCCAGTCCAGCCAGGGCATTCGCCAGCCCCTGGCAACGGTTATAAGTCTCCCTCCAGCTGAAGGTCCTGCCCTCATAGCTGACTGAAGGGCTCCAGGGCCAGCACTCCGCAGCTTTTTCCAGCAGATGATGAACCGCTATGGCTGCCGGTCTCCGGCTTGTATTAGCTGTATTCTCACTGATCATTAAATTCAGGCTCCGAAACTGGTCAACCCATACTGTTGGGGATTAGCAGAGATATGATCGGGAACGCGACGATCAGACCCAGCACAACCAGATCTGCCACCAGGAACTTCATTACCCCGAAGAAGATGGTGTGCACCTTGATCTCCTTGCCAACTACGCTGCTGATAACGAACACATTCATGCCCAGAGGCGGCGTAACCAGTCCGATCTCCAGAAGCTTGACGACAACAACACCAAACCAGATCAGATCCATTCCCATGCCTTCCACCAGAGGAATGACAAATGGCAAGGTCAGAAGCATGGTACCGATGGAATCCAGGAACATGCCCAGAACGATGTACAGCAGGACAATGAAGAACAGTACCATCCAGGGCTCAAGGCCCAGCCCGTCGACAAAGCCGACAAAGGCGCCGGTAACTCCGGTCAGCGATACAAAGGAAACAAAGATCTTTGCGCCAACAGCAATGAAGAAGAGCGCAGCGGACTGAAAAGCGGTTTCCTTCATGGAGCTGAGGAAATCTGCCCAGCTCAGCCGGCCTGAAAGTGCGCCGAAACCAATTGCAAACAACAGGCACACCGCTGCAGCTTCCGTAGCAGTAAAGAACCCGCCATAGATACCACCGATGATAATGATCATCAGGGTTAGCGCCGGCCAGCCTTTAAGAGCGGCTTTGAGCCGGTCGCGATTGGTGAAGTTGAGATCCTTGGGTGCCGGTGCATGCTCCGGTTTGACCATGGCCCAGATGACCACCACCAGAATAAACCCGCCAATAGTGAGAATGCCCGGAAGCACGCCTGCCAGGAACAGCTTGTTTACAGACTGCTCGGTAAACATGCCGTACAAGATGAACAGTACACTGGGCGGAATAAGCGAACCCAGGGTTCCGCCCATGGCGACTGTGGATGTTGCCAGCTGTTTGTTATAACCAAACCGCAACATCTCTGGCACACAGATCCGCCCCATGGACGAGGCACATGCCAGGCTGGACCCGGTGATGGCCGAGAAGCCACCGCAACCAAACAGAGAGGCAATCGCCAGGCCGCCAGGCATCTTGGCCAGCCAGACCCGTACCGCCTCGTAAATATCGGTAGTGATACGGGAGTGATACGCAATATGTCCTGCCGCGATGAATAGCGGGATCATGCTCAGGGAATAGGAGTGGATAAAATCGAAGGCATTGGATTCGATCAAAGCCATAGCCGGACGCAATCCGCGCTCAAACATGAATTCACCACCAGGGCGCCATGCATAAGTAACCAGCGAACAAGCCGAAGCCACACCAACCAGTACGAATGCGATAGGCACCCGCATGATCATCAGAACCAGCGCGATAGCAAAGCCCCAGCCGCCAATAATGGACGCTTCCATCAGTAAGTTACCTCATCATTGGTTTCCGGCAGTTTGCTGCTAATCACACCAAACGCTTCCAGGATGTCATGGATGGCCAGGTCAATCAGCCGGATAAAGAACAGGAAATAACCCAGAAAGAACAATGTCTGTCCTGGCCATTTCGGCAGTTCCATCAAACCGAAGAAATAGGCTCCGGATTCAAAGGCGTCCATCATGGACAGACAAGCCGCATAGGTAATCGGTGCCACCGCAACCACACCAACTATTGCTGTCAGTACATTGAGTCCTTTCTGGAACTTCGGCCCCAGCCTCTGGGTAAAGATTTCAACACAAATAAATCCGCGATCCGCTGCAACAAAGGCAAGCGGCAGAATCAGGGCGCCAATCATCATTTCGCCCACAATGACAATTTCATCCGGAATGCCGGATGATGAGAATGTACGCAACAGGACACTGCTGGCGATAATCAGACACAGGCCCATGATGCAAACCACTCCGACCAGCAGGAAAATATTTTCCAGCCAGGCCAGTGAGCCTCTTGCACAGCCAAGCGCCTTCATGGAAGCAGACGTTGGGCTATGGGTCTGAAGTGGTTCCGTACGCTCGGTGACAACCATATGCACCTCCCGGTAGGGACCTGCCCAGGCTCTGGGCAAATCACGGTTTCTGAATGATGATGTTTTCCGGTCAAACTGACCGTTCAGGAACTGCCGGCAGCAACACCGCCGGCAGCAGGATCAGCAATTAGCTTCGGTTCCAGGGATAACCTTTCTCATCCAGTTCAGCCTGGTACTTGTGCAGCAGTGCCTGGTATTCGTCCCAGACCGCCTTGCCATCAAGCCCGGCTTTGTTCATGTCACTGATCCAGGCGTCTATGTACTTGTCTGACTGGGCAAACAACCTGGCACGACTCTCATCAGACCATTTGATGACTTCAACCTTGTTGCCAAGCTCACCTGTAGGCAGTTTTTCGGTCACATCCTGGTTGTCAGCAACGAGTTTCTGAGCGTAGAAGTCGACCATCTCCGACCCCACCTTCCGCATCAGTTTCTGCTGCTCAGCAGACAGGTCATTCCAGGTCCATTTATTCATGACCATCGCAAAGCCGGCAATCTGCCCCCAGTTCATCAGTGCCACGCTGGTGGTAACTTCCGGGGTTTTGAAGGCCCGCATGGCATACAGGTAGCCACCAGAGCAGTCCACCAGCCCGGTGTCCAAAGCCTGATATACCTCGGAATAGACAAAGTTCACCATATTCGCACCAACCTCATCGAGGATCTTGGCGTAGATGGCGGAGGCCCGGATTTTCTTGCCGGTAAAGTCTTCCAGCTTCTCGATACGTACATCACCCGCGCATTCGAACTGCATTTCGCTGGTGGTGTAGTTGGTGACATAAACCACATCGTTATTGTCAAACTGCTGTTGCAGCTGCTCGTTTGTGGTCATCAATTCATACATAGCCCGCATGCCCACCCAGGCATCAGACTGGGGCACCGGAATATCGCCAACGCTCAGAGCACGCATCTTCTGCGGCTCATAAGCAGAAAGTACTGTTCCCATGTCCGCTGTTCCGGAGCTGACGCCACCGAGAATCGCACTGTACTTCAGCAAGGCACCGCCCCAGTGAATGTCCAGCTGCAGGTCGCCGCCAGACTGGTCTTTCAACTGATCAGCGAAGTACTGCAAAGCTGCGGCCCTGGCGCCCCGGTTGGGGCTTGCCTCGGCATAACGCAGGGTGGTTTCCGCCATGGCTGGCGCAAGTGTCGTCACAGAAAGAACTGAGCCAACTATCAGAGATTTGCAGATATTATTGATATTCATTTTTATTATATCCTTTGTTTTTAAAGGCTGTTTATCCGATCATTCGTCATTCCAATGGCATACCTGAAAGGTTCGGCAAGGAGGGAGCATCCTTGCCTGCCCGCCAGTTATCAGCTCTCCCAGGGGTAACCTTCTGAATCAAGCTGGGCCTGATATTTTTTCAGCAGTTCAATGTAGTGGTCCCAGATTTGTTGACCAGCCATCCCACGACCATTGACCTCTTCAATCCAGCTATCACGGAACTTGAGAGTCGCATCAAGAATTTTCTGGCGCTCTTCCGGAGCTATATCTGTAACCGGAACCACCTTTCCAAAATCGCCACTGGCCAGACTCTTGGCAACTTCGCCCGCATCTTCAATTGTCAGCTGGGAAAAATGATCAATCATGTTGTCACCAGCCTGCATCAGAATTGCCTGCTGCTTTTCATCAAAATCAGACCAGACAAAATCGTTCATCACGATGGCAAAACCCAGCAACTGGCCCCAGTCAACCCGGGTTACAGACTCAACTACTTCGTATGTCTTGTAGGCTTTCATGGTGTAGAAATAGCTGGCGAGACAATCCACCAGGCCTGTATCCAGCGCCTGATAGACTTCACCGAAAGTCATGCTCACTGTGTCGGCGCCAAGGTCTGCCAACACATTGGTATAGGTGCCGGTAGCGCGGATCCGTTTGCCCTTGATATCGTCAACGGTGAGAATCTGGTTACCCTCAGTACATTCGAACTGGACACCTGTTGTACTGAAATTACTGATATAGACCAGAGACTGTTCCGCAAGGGACTTTTTGAGCTGGGGCTCGGTGGTCATGAGGTCATACATTGCACGCATACCTACCCAGGGATCTGCGTACTCGAGGGGGATATCGCCAATGCCAAGCGCCTTCAGTTCCTGCGGCTCGTAGGATGACAGTACCGAACCAAGGTCAGCACTACCCGCAGAAACACCGTCCAACACACCGCTCCACTTGAGCAGCGCACCACCCCAGTGGATATCGACTTTGATATCGCCACCGGACAAACGCTCAACTTCATCGGCAAAAAACTGAACAGCTGCGGCACGGGTGCCCCGATTAGGCCCACCTTCTGCGTATCGCAACACGACTTCTGCATGGGCCTGAACGGCCCCTGCCATAACCAGAATAAACCCTAAAACCAGAGATCTGAGTGTTGTTACCATGACATTGCTCCCGAGGGGTTTTGTTTTTGTTAGCCGTGGCAGATGAACAACACCCACCACACGCAACCAAACTATCACCGGAAACCAATATCAACAACGACCCATATTTTATAGAACCCATGCCTTGCCGGCATGGATAAACGGATTTTAATCCGCTGGAACACCCTCCTCATTTTCACCGCCGAGAACATAACGGAAGGTGCCCTGCCCGGTTGCGATCAAAGTACCCTCACACGTAATCTTCGCCTCAACAAAGAAAATCTTGCGTCCACGGCTGACTACACGGGCCTCAACCTCCAGAAACCCGTCTTTTACCGGGTTCATAAAGTGGGTGTTGAGGGAGATGGTGATGCAGCGGCGGATGTTACCCGGCACCGGACAGTATGTGCCCGAGAGCCCGGAAGCACTGTCCAGCAAGGAGACGAACACCCCACCATGGACGAACCCGTTGCGATTGAGGTGCCGCTCCGTCATTTGAGCGGTGAGCACTGCACGCTCCGGCTCCCACTCTGTCACAGAGAACCCCAGGACTTCCCTGAAACCACTTACATTCTCAGTGTCCAACTGCAAACTCGTTTCAGTCATGTTGCTCACTTGGTTGTCTGGCCGTGGCCGGGACGCCTCCACGGCGGCTGTTTTTGTATAAATCCGGCAAGCCTTATAGCAAAACCGGATACCATTTCTGTCCCGCAGCGGGAGCATCGCATGAAAAAGCCCTGATGCCCCCACCCCGGATCTGCACGTTCAACGTTCCCAGGGATAACCAAGGCTCTCTTTCTCGGCGTCGTACCGGGCGACAATCGCCATATACTCATCCCATATGCCCTGGCCGTCGACTCCGGCGCGATTCATAGAATCCACCCAGTCCTGAGTATACTTTGCAGAGCCGTCGATCAGCTTCTGACGTTCGGTGGCGCTCCAGCGGCTAACTGGCACCTTGCTGCCAATCTCACCGCTGGCGAGCCCCTCTACGACCTGATCCATCTCCGCCACCTGCAGCCTTGCGAAGTAATCAATGGAGTCCGAACCGGCCTGCTCCAGTGCCGCTCGCTGGTTGTCATTGAGATCATTCCAGGTATCCCGGTTGATCATCACCGCAAAGCCCGCAATCTGCCCCCAGTCAGCCAGCGACAGATGGTCAATCACCTCAAAGGTTTTCAGTGCCCGGACGGTGTACAGGTAACTGGCACTGCAATCAACCAGACCGGTATCCAGCGCCTGGTATATCTCGCCTGCGGTAACCCCGACAATATCCGCACCCATGTCGTCCAGAACCTTGCTGTATATGGCCACAGCCCGGATCTTCTTGCCTTTGATATCTTCTACTGAGTCAATTCGGTTGTCGCCTGCACATTCAAACTGCACACCACTACTGGAAAAGCCGGTGAGGTACATAAGGTTCTCCTCTCCCAGCATGCGTTGCAGATCTTTGTTGGTTGTCATCAGCTCATACATTGAGCGCATCCCCACCCAGGGATCGGCGGACTGGTGGGGAATATCACCAATAGCGAGGGCTTTTAGTTTGGTTGGCGAATAGACTGCCAGCACCGAACCCAGATCCGCGGTTCCCACTGAAACGCCAGTCGGAACTGTTTTGTAATCCAGCAAAGCCCCCCCCCAGTGAATATCGAACTTCAGTTCGCCGCCACTCAGTTCGCTGGCATTGCTCATGAAGCGCTCAACCGCCTGTGCGCGAGTGCCCCGGTTTGGGCCTCCCTCAGCAAACCTCAGAGTGGTTTCGGCAAATACAGACGTGGATAAAATACCCACAGCGAGATAACAGCTAAAATTGCGCAGAAATTTTATTCTTGTCATTTTAAAGCTCCGTGCATTATTTTCTGAGCCTTAAAGCTAACACCCTGCCGACAAGCGCACCTTTATAATTTATCTATATTCTCCATGCCAATCAGATATGTCTAAAAAGGGGATTTAAAACAGGTTAGAGGCTATTTTTAGAGGGCGAAAATATATCTCTGAAAATCTCCGAAACCTATAAAACAAATGGAATAGTTATGGCCGATTTATTACATGAAACAAATAACAACATTCTCACCATTACCCTGAACCGGCCGGACCGACTTAATGCCATGAGCAACGAAATGCGTGAGTCGTTGATTCACCTTCTAACGCAGCAGACCTCAAACCCGAGTGTTCGTGCCATCGTTATCCGGGCTAATGGCCGGGGTTTCTGTACCGGCGCCGATGTTCAGCCGGAACAGATCCTGGCTCGCCGCGCAAACATCGGAGAACAGGTAAAAAAGGGTATCAATCAGGTGATAAAGCTGATCACCAGCCTGCCAGTACCCGTCGTCGCCGCTGTCAACGGCCCAGCTGCAGGAGCCGGCGTCAGCCTTGCTCTGGCATCCGACCTCATGCTGGTAAACAGGGATGCCGCATTCCACCTTTCCTTTGCCCGCATTGGCGCGGTGATGGATGGCGGCAGCTCCTGGTTTCTGACCCAGGCCATAGGTGCCCGTCGTACCGCTGCTCTCGCACTGACCGGAGGCAACTTCAAGGCGGAAGAAGCTTTGTCCTGGGGACTCGCCCATAAAATGGTCAACAACGACCGCCTTTGGGAAGAAGCGAACGAACTGGCAAAACAGCTGGCTTCCGGCCCTACCACCGCTCTCGGCCTTATCAAGAAAGAGATTGCAATGGCCGCAACGCTGGACCTGAACTCAGTACTGGACCTGGAAGCCGAATGTCAGCAAACGGCATTCAACACTTCAGATTTCGCTGAGGCCATCGAGGCCCGTCAGCAAAAGCGATCACCGGAGTTCAAAGGCCACTGACCGTTTTCACGAAAAGCAGCGGCCCCCGTTTTCGGGGGCCGCTCAAGTTCCGGTTCAGATCATGCGACCGGCCTGCTGCCAGTATTTATCGCGTAGTCTGCGTTTGAAAATCTTGCCGGAATCTTCCCTGGGCAGATCCTTGCCGATCTCGATTGTCCTGGGCACCTTGAAACCTGCAAGATGCTCCCGCAGATAGCCCCTGACTTCATCAAGGGAGATACCCTCCTCGCTTTCGACTTCAAGCACCGCCATCACGGCTTCTCCAAACTCTTCATTTGGCACGCCGAACACCGCACAATCCCTGATACCCGGATAGTTGTGCAATACCGCCTCGATCTCAGCCGGATAGATATTTACCCCACCGGAGATCACCATGTCCTTCGCCCGGTCGGCAATGAACAGGAAACCATCCTCGTCCATATAGCCCATGTCACCAGAGGTGATATAGCCATCGCGCTCGATTTCCGCACGCGCTTCCGGCCTGCCATTGTAGGTAAAATCATTAATTGGAAAGCGCGAATAGATTTCACCGATGGCATTTGCAGGAAGGATCCCGCCGTTCTCATCAAGGATACGCACACACGCTTCCGGTACTGTTTTACCAACGCTGCCAGGTTTTGCCAGCGCCTGTTCCGAGTTACAGGCAACTACGGCTCCGGATTCGGTGGAGCCATAAAACTCGTTGATCACGGGTCCAAACCACTCGATCATCCGGCTTTTAACATCTGCAGGACAGGGTGCGGCCGCGTGGATGACAAACTTCAGAGACGACAGGTCGTACCTGTTACGAACGTCGTCCGCAAGTTTGAGCATACGGATAAACATGATCGGCACCAGCATGCCCGCCGTGAGCCGGTATTCCTCAATAAGCTGAAGCAGGCTCTCTGCATCAAAACGCGGAACGATCACCAGAAGGTCACTGATCCTGGATGCCTGCATGCTATAGCCGTTGGGCGCACTGTGATACAGAGGGCCTGGCACCACGCAGCGGGCACCGGGAGCACAACCGTATACCCGTGACCGGAAATCACGCATCAGGGCTGCTTTCTCTTCATCAAGGGCAACCCGGCGAACACCTTTAGGGTGACCTGTAGTACCTGAGGTGTACAGCATAGATGACAGCCCGGCCTGAGCCGGACCGGTAATCGGCTGCTGGCCTTCAAGCCACTGGCTCCAGTTGGTCAGACCTTCCGGCACCTTGCAGGCCTGGGGATCCAGACCGAAAGCACTCCCTACGTCTTCATGAGTTTCCACCACCAGACACTTCACACCTTCTGGAATCGCCCCATGGATAACTCGCCACAGGTCGGCATGGATAACCAGAACTTTGGCACCACAGTCGTTCAGAATATAGGTCAGTTCCTCTCCGACCAGATGCCAGTTGATGGGCACGGCATAGGCACCCACATAGTTGGCAGCATGGTTAGCTGTGAGGAAAGGAATATCGTTACGCATGAAAATGCCGACGCAGTCGCCCGGCTCAACACCCATGCTTCTGAAACCTGTTGCAGCACGACGGACATCATTCTGGAACGCTTCGTGGGTCATATGCCTGCTACCGCACACAACACCCTTGAAACTGCTTTTATCAATTGTTGTATTTGTCACTGCTCAATCTCCTGTAACCGCCCCGCCACCTGGTTTAACAACATCAGCGGCCGGTAAACTCCGGTTTGCGTTTTTCATTGAAAGCAATGACGCCTTCCACCCAGTCGTCCGCCATGGCGGTTGTTCCAAAAATCTCGGCTTCAGACTGCAACTGCTGTTCGAGCGAATTGTCCGATGACTGGAGTATCAGCTTCTTGATACTCCCATAAGCCTTGGTCGGCCCCTTTGCCAGGCGTTCAGCCAGTTTCCGGGTCTCACCTTCTATATCTGCGCCAGGCACAACCCGGTTGATCATCCCCATATCCCTGGCTTCTGCGGCGCTGAAACGGTCGCCCAGAAGCGCAATTTCCATGGCTTTCTTGGTGCCCACAAGCCTTGGCAGATAATAGGTTGCGCCACCATCCGGGCTGCTGGCGATATGGCTATATGCCAGGGTGAAGAATGAATCTTCGGCAGCAATGACCAGATCGCAGCTCAGTGCCAGGCTGACGCCTGCGCCAGCCACCGCACCCTGCACACTGGCGATAATCGGCTTGTTGAGCCGGCGCATGGTATACATCAGCCCGTTCAGGCCATTATGGATCCGGTTCAGAAACGTCAGCCTTCGCTGCTCCGGAGCCAGCCTGGTGAATTCCCTGAACGATTTTACGTCGCCTCCCGACATGAAATGCTCACCCGCACCCTGCAGCACCACGCACCGTACCGAGTCATCAGACTCAAGATTCTGAAAAGCTTCCAGCATCTGCGTGCGCATATTCAGGGATAGCGCATTCCTTGCCTCCGGCCGGTTCATCGTCAGATAGGCAACGCCGTTGTGTACTTCGTAAAGGAGGTGGTTCATTTATTATTATCCTCGTTCAGTTAGATTGACTCGGGAAACTTTCAGCTGACTGCAACCCGCCCGAGTACCGCCGCCAACTGCTCTTCGCTATACCCAAGCTCGTTGAGCACCGCTTCTGTATCAGCCCCATAGGCACGGGCAGGGTGGCGGACCTGAGGTGCGGTACGACTGAACCGCGGGGCGGGTGCTGGCTGCATCATTCCGCCAACCTGGATATAGGTCTCGCGTGCAACATTGTGGGGATGGCTCTGGGCCTCCTCCATATCCAGCACAGGTGCAAAACAGATATCCGTGCCTTCCATGAGTTCACACCATTCAGCCCGGGTTTTCTGCAGGAAAACCTCAGTGATCTTCTGCTTCAGCTCCGGCCAGCGCGCAGTGTTCAGCTGGTCGGCAAACTGATCACGAGGCAGCCCGGCTACCTCTATCAACCGGGCATAGAACTGCGGTTCAATAGAGCCAATGGAAACGTACTTGCCATCGAGGGTTTCGTAGCTGTCGTAAAAATGTGCGCCACCATCAAGCTTGTTGGTTCCTCGCTCAAGGGAGTATGTCCCCATGGCGTGAGCACTATTAAACATGGACATGAGAATGGCAGAGCCGTCTGTCATGGCCGCATCGATTACCTGGCCTTTTCCTGACGTCCGGGCTTCCAGGAGCCCGGCAACCAGCCCAAGTGCCAGGAACATGCCACCTCCACCAAAATCACCCACCAGATTAAGCGGGGGTACCGGTTTTTCTCCGGCACGCCCCACTGCATTGAGTGCACCGGTTAGTGAGATGTAATTGATGTCATGACCGGCCGCATGGGACAGCGGGCCAAACTGGCCCCAACCTGTCATGCGGCCAAAAATCAGTTTGGGATTACGGGCGAGGCACTCATCCGGGCCAATACCCAGTTTTTCGGTGACGCCAGGGCGAAACCCTTCGAACAGGGCATCGGCACTTTCCACCAGTTTCAGCAACGCCTCTACTCCGGCCTTGCTCTTGAGATCCAAAGCAATGGAGCGTTTGCCCCGGCGGCTGCAATCCAGTGCCACATCTGGCGCACTGGCACCGAGGCGCTCTACGCTGATTACTTCAGCACCCATATCGGCCAGAACCATGCCGCAGAATGGTCCCGGGCCAATGCCGGCTAACTCGATGATACGAAACCCGTGCAGTGGTCCCATCTGAAAACTCCTTGTTCCGCAGAGGTCCTGCGGCCTTTGTTATTATTTACAGGACGCTTACTGGCCAGAGCTCGCCACAATCTTCTGATCAAACAGCTTCGCGATCTCGCCAGCAGACAAATTGAGGGTTTCCGCCAGAATTTCCTCAGTATGTTCACCCAGGGCCGGCGCGGGCCGAACTGGCTCCTGCTCTACCGAGGTAAAGCGCAATGGGTTATCAGGCATCAGGTATTTGCCTATACCAGGTTGCTCCACCATCTGAAACAACGGGTTATCCACCGAGCAGTCCACGTCGTTTTCAACCACTTCCCGGACGGTCTGGTATTTCCCCCAGCAGGCTCCGGCATTGTCCAGTTCTGTCGCCACCTGCTCAAAACGGCGGGCAGCAAACCAGGGGCGGAAAATCCCGGTAATACCATCACGGCCTTCGTAACGATCGCCTTCCTTACGGAAGTCCAGTCCCATACTCTGCTGAAGAGCGGTAATTTCTGCTTCAGTTCCTGTCACTTCCACCAACGCCCGCCAGTGATTCGGGCTGACACCGACTACCATGACCCTCTCACCATCAAGACACTGGAAGTCATGTCCGTAAGTGCCGTAAATGTCATTACCAATGGCCTCACGATCCGTACCATTTATCATGGTTTCAGCGATATAGCCGAGATTGCCAAGCGTCGCCAACGCTACATCCGCCAGGGCAATACGCACCAATTGTCCCTGACCTGTGCGGTTGCGATGGCGTTCGGCCGCCAGTAACCCAAGTGCGATTTGCTGACCGGTAATAACATCCCAGGCTGGCATAGGATTGTTCAGTGGCGGAATTTCTCCGCTCTTTCCCACCCCGGTAAGGGCAGGAAAACCCACTTTGCAGTTAACGGTGTAATCAAGTGCGCCGCGACCGTGACGGTCGCCAACCAGGTTGAGGTAAATCAGATCTTCCCGGTGCTCTTTCAACCGGTCATAGGACAACCAGCCCTTGGCGGGAAAATTAGTCAGAAACATACCGGCTTCATCACCCGGGGCGGCAATCAGCCGGGTCAGTAACTCCTGACCTTCGGGTCTGCGGAAGTCCACCGCGATGGAGCGCTTGCCTTTATTCAGGCTATGCCAGTAAAGGCTTTTCCTGTCAGCTGTCACCGGCCAGCGGTTGTAATCGATACCGCCACCGATAGGATCAAAACGGATAACGTCTGCGCCCAATTGCGCCAGCGTCATACCGCCGGACGGTGCAGCCACGAAAGCGCTGCCTTCAACAACACGAAGCCCTGAAAGAATGTTCTGCATGTTATTCAGTTCCTGACTGTCAGCTGACTTCGGCGTAACCGTTATTGATCACCACGACATCCCGCTCGGTCACACGGCAGCGGAAGGCTACTTCATTGCCGTTGCGCCATATTTCAGTGCGGATAGTTTCACCCGGGTATACCGGAGATGAGAACCTCAGCCGGATGCGATGGAACCTGGCCGGATCGTAATCGCACAGAGACTTCAGAATGGCATGTGTAGCCACCCCGAAAGTGCACAGTCCATGCAGGATAGGCGCTTTGAAGCCTGCAGATTTTGCTACCGACGGGGAAGCATGCAGCGGGTTGTAATCTCCGGACAACCGGTAGATCAGTGCCGACATGGGGAGAGTTGGCAGATCACAGATCAGATCTGCTTCACGCTCAGGAATCGGGTCTGGCTTGGGCGAGGGTACTGATGGGCCACCAAAGCCACCGTCACCCCGGGCTATGGTTGTGCTGATCAGGGTACACAGGTCTTCACCAGTGGCAGCATCACGAACGGTTCGCTCTGAAAGGATCAGGGCACCTTTGCCCTCGCCCTTGTCGACGATTTCGTTCATTTTAGTCGTAGCTTCAACTGTGCCCGATGCTGGCAGAGGTTTGTGTATGATCATTTCCTGGCCGGCGTGAAGAATCTTCACCCAGTCGATCCCGGTGTCCGGCTCTTTTGCCCAGAAACCAGGGTATGCCAGTACGTTGGCCATGCTCGGCATAGCCTTCAGGCCATCTTCGTAGACAAATTTCAGGCAGTCTTCATCAAGCGGATCAATACCCAGCCCCACACCCAGAGCATAGAGGATGGTGTCTTTCTCGGTATAGGTGTGCTCAAGACGCTCGAACTTGCGGTTCATCAGCTTATCGTAATCGATGGCCACCGTGGCGCTCCTTTATTATTGCTGTTCAGGCCAAGTCAGTCTCCGGCCCCTAAGGCCGGAGACTATTCCGGAGTCAGACAGAGATCAGAACGGATCCCAGCTGAATACGTCCGCAGAGCGGCTCAGGGGATAAAAATCAGCTTCAAAGGCGGGTAACACCCGGCTCAGAACCGTCTCGGGGGTCCAGCCGTCAGACGTGTGAGCAGCGCGGAACGGACGTGGCTGGGAGAACAGGAAGATCTCGTTGTTACGCACACCGAAGATCTGGCCTGTCACGTTCTTGGCCTGGTCGCTGCACAGGGACACTGCCAGAGTGGCGATCTTGTCTGGTGTCATCTGCTGGATCTTGGCTACACGCGCCTTCTGAGCTTCGTCGTCTGTAGGGATAGTTCCGATCAGACGGCTCCAGGCGAACGGAGCGATACAGTTGGAAGTTACCCCGAAACGCTGCATGTCCAGCGCCATGGATTTGGACAGCCCAACAATACCCATTTTGGCGGCAGCGTAGTTGGCCTGACCGAAGTTGCCAATCAACCCGGAGGTGGACGTCATATTGACGAAAGTGCCGCTGCCTTGTTCACGGAAAATCGGCGCAGCAGCGCGGCTTACGTTGAAGGTTCCCTTCAGGTGTACCGCAAGCACTGCGTCAAAATCTTCCTCGGTCATCTTGTGGAAAATCACGTCGCGCAGGTTGCCGGCATTGTTGATTACACCGTCAAGGCGGCCAAAGGTATCGATGGCCGACTGTACAATCTTCTGACCACCTTCCCAGGACGTCACACTGTCAAAGTTGGCAACGGCATCGCCGCCCGCAGCCTTGATCTCGTTTACCACTTCCTGGGCCGGGGTGGCATCGTTGCCGGAACCATCAGCGTTACCGCCGATATCGTTAACCACCACCCTGGCACCTTTTTCTGCCAGCATCAGTGCAGTCGCACGGCCAATACCACGGCCGGCTCCGGTAACCACGATAACTTTGCCTTCCAGAAGTTTTTTATCGCTCATGACACCCTCCTACAGGTCTCTTATTGTCTGATTATTGATTTATTGGAGCAGTGAAACACTGCGGGACAATCGGGTCTGGTACGTCCGCCATTCAGGCGTTACTCACCAGGTTTCTTGCAATAACTTTAAGCGCGAGGGTTTCTTCGGCACCCTCAAAAATAGACAGCACCCGGGCATCGACGAAATAACGGCTCACCGCGGTTTCTTCGGCATACCCCATGCCACCATGAATCTGCATCGCTTCGCGGGTAACCCACTCAGCTGCACGGCAGCTGAACAACTTGACCAGGCTCGCTTCCATCTGCCCGGCTCCATCGTCCATCATGCGCGCAACCGCATAGCTGAACTGGCGGGATGCCGTCAGGGTTGCCATGATCCTCCCGAGTTTTACCCGGGTAAGCTGATAGTCACCCACAGGGCTACCAAACACCTTGCGCTCACGGGAGTAACTCAAGGCCTTCTCGAAGGCTGCCTGCATAACTCCGGTAGCCCGCGCTGCGGTCTGGATACGGCCACCTGAGAAACCGGCCATGGTGAAATAAAAGCCTTTACCACGGCCATTTTCCTCACCAATCAGTCGGTCAGCAGGTACAAAGTAATCCTCGAAAAAAACATCATAGGAATGCATGCCGCGGTAACCCAGGGTGGCAATCGCCTTGCCCTGAATCACCCCGCCTCCGGGCTGCTGGTGAGAAAATTCATGGCCAGCAGCAGGCGGCTTTTCTACCAGGAAGAGACTCAGCCCTTTGTGCCCCAGCGCAGAATCGGACTCGGTACGGGCCATGGTCAGCAGCAGGCTGGCCTTGCCGGCAAAGGTACACCAGGTTTTGCTGCCATTGAGCACCCAGCCTCCGTCCACAGGCGTGGCCCGGAGCCCAAGAGATGCAACATCGGAGCCGTAGTTCGGCTCGGTAATAGCAATGGCGCACAACTTTTCGCCTGATGCGATTTGCGGCAACCAGGTTTCCTGCTGGGCCG
>Ga0209345_10001844_pt1 | contig 24508 bp, 24 predicted proteins | sample Cruoilmetagenom7_FD_187294 | JGI IMG/M metagenome (GOLD analysis project Ga0209345, IMG submission 187294) | Oil polluted marine microbial communities from Coal Oil Point, Santa Barbara, California, USA - Sample 7 (SPAdes) (version 2) | ecosystem: Environmental > Aquatic > Marine > Oil seeps ...
ACTTCCAATATTCTTTCGTAATTTGCACTTAAGCTGTTCATAGTTAATATTTTATAACTAAAACAATTTACTGTTTATCAGTAATATGGACAACTTTTTTCTTTTAAATCATAATGCACAACGGGTTACTATTAGTAAATGTATATGATCTGCACAAATATTATAAACTAACAGATTGAGTTGGTCCTCTTCTACAATTTCGGCAATTGTTTGGCTTATTGTAAAATCGTCTTCAGGGGTAAAATAGATAACATTTGGATAAGGATTGGTTCCTAAATCTCTGCGTTCTCTTACTTTATATTTTTTCATTCTAGCAGAAGTTCTGCTATCGTGTATGGCAGTAGTAATATGATAGGCTTTTTTATTTGATTGTTTAAAAACCTGAGGAAATTCTTCTTCCCAGTTAAACGCTTTATCGCCAGCAACGGTTTTACTGTCTATTAAAGAGTTACCACATTTAATATTACTGTTTAAATCGTTTAGTTTTCTACGGGGTTGTGCCGTACGTAACCAAAGAGATAGTTTTGCGATTTCTACCGATTCTTCGTTGAGGTCCACTCCAAAAATATTATTTTCTAAAATGGTAGTTTCAATATCTGGAAAAGCAAAACCACCGTGATACTTGGCTTGTAATTCATCAAGGTAAGTATGCTCATTAATAAGAAATTCAAGTGCTTGATTTAAAAAAGCACCCGAGCCACAAGCTGGATCACATATGGTAAGCTGTAATAACCAGGCTCTATAATCTTCAAGATTTTTAATTCCTTTTTTGGATCGCTTTTTAGCATTAGCAAATCGTTCTTCAGTAATATCAAATTCTATTTTCTTTTCTTCACAGAGCTTACCTACTGTATTTTCAACAATGTATTTGGTAATGTATTTAGGTGTGTAAAACACCCCATCTTTTTTACGCTTGCTTTTTTGCTTGTCAAAATCTCCACCTTCAATTTCTGCATTAACGCTTTCTATTTCATTTAAAGAATTTTCAAAAATATGCCCAAGTATATTAACATCTACTTGGCTTTCAAAATCATATTCAGAAAGTGCTTTTGTATGTTTGTATAATAAATTATCATCTAATAGTAATGAATCTAAAATTGCATCGGGTTTAAACAGACCACCATTATAAGCAAAGATTTCAGCTTTTTTATTTGTGCCTTGCCTACCAATATCTAAATATTTAAAATAGAGTTTAAAACGATTGTATAAGGGTACTCCTGCATCTAAGTCTGTTAGTTTGTTCCAATCATTCAGAATCTTTATAGTTGAGTTTGGGGGTAATAAACCTCTATCTTCAGCAAAGAATACAAATAAAAATCGATCGATTAACTTTTGCGACTTTTTAAAGAGACTTAATTTTATATTTTTATTAGCTCTATCAGTATCTTCTTTTTGTAATTCAGAACGAAACACCTCATTTTTTAAATTCTTTTTTACTAAATCTCTATATAGCTCTCTTTTAAATAATGAATAATCATTATAAAACTCTTTTGTAATATTTTCTTCTACTACAATAGAATCCTTTTTTATCTGTAGAGGAATATTATTTAATAGGTTGTCTTTATGTAAACATAAATAGAGTAGTTCAAATTCTTTTTTGGTTAATGTAAATAGATTGAACTCTTCCAGTTCATCTGAAGTTTCTATATAAAAACGAATCTTTTCGAAATTTGAAGTGATTATATATTTACATGTAGGATGGTTAGATTTATAGTCGAATGCTTGTTGACGTATGCTTTCTAAATCTTTAGTATTTGTTCCTTTTAGCTCTATTACACAAATGGCTTTACCATCTACTAAAATAGCACCATCTGCTTTTTTTGCACCTCTAAGGTTCTTAAATTCTGTAGTGATATTAGATTTGTCGTCTGGGAAAATAGTATAATCAAATACCTTTTCGAAAAGCTCTATTAAAAATTTTTGTTGAAACTGCTCTTCTTTACTAGCTAAAATGTTTTGTTGAATTTTAGGGTTATGAAAGTACTTGCAGTACTTTTTAAAAGCTTTATCTATAAGAGTAGCATCTTGTAGTTTTAGATATTTATTTAATACCGATTTTTGAAATAATGCCATTTAAAAATTTTAATATTCGGGGGAAGAATTTATGGTTACCCAAAGATAGAAAAAGTATTAAGCAAAGTTTGGTATCAAAACAACTATTTAAAGCATACTTAGGTTAGGAGTAGCATATTATTAGTGAGGTATCTAATACAATTAGATAGGAGCTGAATAGAATTAAACATGTGTTTAATAGAATTAAAGAGACACTGAATACAATTAAGCAGGTGCTTAATACAATTAAACAAGAGCTGAATACAATTAAAGAGGTGTTTAATACAATTAAAGAGAAACTTATTACAATTAAAGAGTTACTTAAAACAATTAAACAAACACTGAATACTATTCGATTACTACTGAATGCTATTAAACAAAAAGTTAATGTTATAATGCCTTTAAAATTTCTGAATTAGCCTATTTTTTCGTATGTTATCAATGCGCCTTAAAAATCTTAAAATGAGGCTATTGTATAGCTTTTTTTTGATGGAAGACTTCAAGGACTACCGTTGATAATTTGTTTGAAAAATCAATTTTATTCCTTTTAATTAACCGAATTCTGTTTCATTTTTAAATTATAATTATGTATCCTTCATTAGTATTTAGCATCATTTTCGGACTCTTTATCCTTTCAGGAATTAGAGTAGTTTACGAATATAAAAGAGCCTTAAAATTCAGATTTGGAAAATATATTAAAACACTTCAACCTGGATTTAGGTGGATTATACCCATTGTTGAAACCATCCAAATAGTGGATATTCGGGTGATCACCATTAATATTGTTTCGCAAGAAGTAATGACCGAAGACAATGTGCCCTGTAGTATTGATGGGGTGGTATTCTTTAAAATCACGGATCCAGAAAAAGCTGTGTTAGAAGTGGAAGAATACAATTTTGCAATTACACAATTGTCTCAAGCCGCCTTGCGTGATGTTTGTGGAAAAGTTGAGTTGGATACCATTCTTTCTAAACGGGAAGAAATGGGGAAAAACATTAAATCTATTGTTGAATCTGAAACAAAAGAATGGGGAATTGACATTAATGATGTAAAAATTAAAGACATTCAGTTACCTGAAAATATGCGAAGAATGATGGCAAATCAAGCGGAAGCAGAACGTTCTAGACGTGCTCGTATTATTTTGGCTTTGGCCGAAGAACAAGCAGCAGGGAAATTATTAGAAGCAGGAAAACTGATCGATCAATCTCCTTCTGCCATTAAATTGCGTTTGTATCAAACTTTATCTAACATCGCAGCCGAAAAGAATTCGACGATTATTTTCCCTTTCCCAGAAGAAGTGTTGCATAAATTAAAATGAACACCCTGATGTGAAGGTCTAATTTAATAAGCTATTTAATGATGTTTCTATGAGAATATCATTTTTATATCAATTGAATACAATTGCTTTTCCTTAGCAGTGTATAAAATTAACTTATCGATATACTATATTTTCTAGCAATGGGATTCCTATTTTTGTCCAGAATTTAAATGAATCATTCATGTCTTTAGATATCTTACAAAAATTACAATGGCGTTATGCTGTTAAAAATTTTGATGGCTCCAAAAAACTTTCCGAAGAGAAAATTTTTATCTTAAAAGAGTCATTTAATCTAACAGCAACATCGTATGGTTTACAGCCATTAAAAATGTTGGTGATAAGTAATCCAGAAACAATTAAGGCGATGGTGCCTATGTCTATGAATCAGGCACAAGTAGGCAATGCTTCTCATATTTTGGTGCTTTGTACCGAAACAAAAATCGATGCTACTTATATAAAAGAGTATTTCAATTTAGTGGAAGATGTTCGTAATACGCCACGTAAAATTTTAGATCCTTTTCAGGAGTTTTTAATTGAATCTTTTTCTGAAAAAAGTGAAGATGAATTAAATGTATGGATGCAAAAACAAGCTTATTTGGCTTTAGGAAACCTCCTTACGGTTTGTGCTATTGAAGATATTGATGGCTGTCCGATAGAAGGTTTTAATCCTTCGGAATACGATGCATATTTTAATTTAAAGGAACAAGGATTGGCTTCAGTGTTAGTATTAGCTGTTGGCTATCGCTCTGAAGAAGATATCTTTTCAGGTTTTAAAAAAGTACGTAGAGGAGTAGAGGAAGTAGTGATTGATATCAACTAATTAGTTTATTGGTAAATCATGATCTTGACCCCATTCGGTCCAAGAGCCATCATATATAGCTGTATTATTTTCAGAAATCAATTGACTTGCTACTAATATAATACAGGCAGTTATACCTGAGCCACAAGAAAAAACCAAATCGTTATTTTCAACTTGTAACTGATCGAATATTTCTTTTAATTCTTCAACCGATTTAAATTTTCCGTTTTCTATTAGTTCAGTAAAAGGTAAGTTTTTAGAATTAGGGATACATCCACTTCGTAAACCTTCTCGAGGTTCTTTTGTTTCACCTTTAAACCGATCTGATGAACGCGCATCTAATACTGTAAACTCTTTTGAATTTAAATTTTCTAATACTTGTTTCCAGTTTTTAATAGCATTTCTGTCTTGTAATGCTTTAAAATTTCCTATTGAATACGTACGATTTTGTTTTTCTTCAGTTTCATATTCTTTGGTAATCCAATCGGGCAAACCACCGTTTAAAATATACACATTTTCATGTCCCATGGTTTTAAACATCCACCAAACTCTAGGGCTGGTATAAATACCAATTTGATCGTACACTACAATAAGACTATTCTTATTGATGCCAATATCTCTAGACGAGGTTTCAAAATCTTTTTTACTCGGAAAAGTATTCGGGAGTGAATTGTATAGATCGCTAAATTCATTTTTAATATCGAACAATCGAGCATTCTTAATTTGAAGCCTTTCTATTTCTGAATCAGTTTTCGAAATGTTGGAAGGCAGATGTGCATCCAAAATAATTAAATTAGGATCGTTTAAGTGCTTTTGAAGCCATTGTGATGAAACAAGAATGTTGTTCATGAAATTGAATGTAGGTGAAAAGTAAATATACTAAAAAAGCCTATCCAATTGGATAGGCTTCTTGCTTAAAAAAGTGTTATGATATATATTTAGATAACTTTTACGTTAACCGCGTTTAATCCTTTTTTTCCTTCCTGAAGATCAAATTCAACTTCATCGCCTTCGCGAATTTCATCGATTAATCCAGTTGCGTGAACAAAATGTTCTTTGTTTGAACCTTCTTCTGTGATAAAACCAAAACCTTTGGCATCATTGAAAAATTTTACAGTTCCTGTACTCATAATATATGTTTTAAATTAATTACTTAGTGATAGTCAATTATAGTGCCAAATATCTAATTGTCAGTATAAATGGTAATAAATCGATTTAATTTTTAATAAATTTCTTTGTCTGGTTTTTTCCGTTGCTTATTACTTTTACAAAATAGATTCCTGAAGAAAGCCCTGAAACATTGATATTTTCAGAAATAGATTCTTTAATTAGAAATCCCTGTAAATTATAAATTTCTACTTTATCAAATGGAAATCGGGAGTCAATATTTAAAATGTTATGTACTGGATTTGGATACATGTTGAAATTAAATGTATTGAATTCTTCAGAACCTAAAGAACAGTCTTCGCTAAAATAAATATTGTCATCATAACACCAACTATTTTCACTATCACAATTTTGTAAGTTAGCATAATCTATATCATCTACTTGAACACATGAAAGATTAGGATTGTTTTGAAGTCTAAATTCTACTAAGGATATATTATTATCATTTTTGATATTCAAATTATCAAGTTGATTATCAAAACACCAAAAAAATGTAATATTTGGATTTTGTGAAATGTCTACATTTGAAAGTGAGTTACCATGTACTTCGATATGGATCAGACTTATATTCGTTGATACATTAAATGTTGTTAAATTACAGTAAGCTCCACTAATGATTTCTAAATTCAAATTATTAGATAAATCAATATTCGTTAATGGATTGCTGTAGAAAGCTAATGATTTAAGTATTAAATTTTGTGATACATTAAGATTTGTTAATTGATTGTTGCCACACCATAAAATTTCTAGATTAGAATTTTGAGTTATATCTAAACTGGTTAGATGATTGTTTAAGCAATTTAATTTTTCAAGATTTGTGAAACTTTGGATACCTTCTAAGGAAGCAATACTCTTCGAACTTACTATTAAACGTAAAACACTTTCAGCTTCTGAAACCTGTATTTCTCCATCATTATTTGTGTCAGCATCAACATCACCTATTCCATCTCCATCAATATCAACACTATCTAAATTCACTAATGCATTCTTAAAATTTGCATCAGGAATGTCAACAATTTGTGCTTGAGCTATAGTGCAAAAAAGAACTAGAGTAAAAAGAATAATGTTTTTCATAAATAACATTTTAAAAGGGGAGAGGCACAAAGATAAATAATGTAAAGCTTTAAGCTATGATATAAAAAGGAAAAGTATCCGAGATGAGACTATCTATTATATAACGGCTCATTCCAAAAAGTGTTCAAAAAATATAACACTTTTTATCATTTCGCACGCTCTTCACCTAGGGCTTAAGTTTAGTGTATAAAAAAAGCCACTTGTTAAGATAGCTTTTATACCATTATAATTTTAAAATTTTGTGTTTATAAATTGAATTATTTATTGATTAATTGAGGCAAAAAATTTTAGCATAGCCTAAGGTTACGGTATCATTTTTAAACGATAAGTAAGCAATAAAGAAACGATTTATATGCAACATTTTGATGTTATAATGGTATTAGCACCAGAGGAGTTACTATTAGTTTTATTACGGTTTCATTTCAAAATTGTATTGTAATAAATTACAATTTTGCTATTCCACCACACCCTTCACCAAGGGCTTTAAATAAATTGTATAAACAAAGCCATCTGTTTAAGATAGCTTTGTAGTACCCGAGATGGGACTTGAACCCACACGCCCTAAAGGACACATGGCCCTCAACCATGCCTGTCTACCAATTCCAGCACTCGGGTAGAATACCCAGTCAATGTACTTGACTTTTGGGTAAAAAAAAAGTTAAACTTTATAGCTTAACTTTTTCGAGGTTTGTGATCTGGCTGGGGCTCGAACCCAGGACCCTCTCCTTAAAAGGGAGATGCTCTACCAACTGAGCTACCAGATCATTATTTTGGATATCTTACAATTTGTAATTCTATATCCTGTAATGCGGGTGCAAATATACTATCATTATATTTATTTTTCAAAGGTATTTTCACTTAAATTTGATAAAAATTTAAAACGCTTTAAAAATCAGAGCTTAGGAAGAAAAAATATTTATGAAACGAGCATGTTAAAATGTATAATATTCAATAAAATGTCAAATTGCGAACAGCATGTGACCTTAAAGAAATAATAATATAGACACATGAAAATTGTACTTATTGGCTATATGGGATCAGGAAAAACAGTTGTTGGAAAGCAAATTTCACAAACTTTAGGCTATCCATTTCTAGATCTTGATCACCTAATCGAAACGAATGAAAAGATGAAGATTTCTGAAATATTTTCAGAAAAAGGAGAAATTTATTTCAGAAAAAAAGAAATTGAAGCTTTAAAAGAAACAATTTCTACTTCAGAAAAAATGATTCTTTCAACTGGAGGAGGAACTCCTTGTTATGGTGATACTATGAATTATTTAAACAATAATGATGATGTTGTTACTATATACCTAAAAGCTAATTTAAATGTTTTGATAGATCGATTATTTAAAGAAAAGACAAATCGACCTTTAATTGCGCACATGCAGGATAAGGAACAACTAAATGACTTTATTAGGAAACATCTCTTTGAAAGAGCATTCTATTATAATCGAGCTTCTTTAGTTATCACAGTAGATGAAAAAACGATTTCAGATATTATGGAAGAAATAATTTTAAAGCTATTCTAACATTGCATAAAAGTTGTTCTTCTCAAAAACAACAGCCACATTTTCATTAATCGAAGTTGATAATGAAATTCCTTTAAAATCTGCTTTTATAGGAAAATTTTTATGGTTTCTATCTACCAGAACCACCGTTTTAATTTTTTTCAAAGGAACTTCAAGAAAATGTTTTACTCCATATATTAAAGTAGTACCCGAATGTAAAACATCATCTACTAACACGATAGATTTATTCGTGAAATCCTTTTGTTTAATTGAAGTTTCAATGGTATTTGTAGGTTTCTTTTTGTCAATCAATACCTTACAAAGACTCACCTTAATTGGAGAAATTGATTCAACTATTGTTTTAAGCTTTTTAGCAAGAATATAACCGTTTTCATAAATTCCTGCAATTACAATCTCCTCTTCATTTGTATTGCTTTCATAAATTTGATAAGCAATTCGTTTTAATTTATGGGAAATCTGAGTTTTATCAAGAATTATTGTTTCTGAAGTGGTCATAGCGTTCAAATTTTAGTCAAATATACAAATGAAACGAGTATTAATAAATTTTAAATAATTATTTGCTAAAGGAAATATTTAAATTTTTAATTTGAGAACGAATGTAAGGAGTGGTTACATACGTTCTATATTTCATAGTTATTTTTAATTATATAATTACTGAAATAAAAGCGTGTGAATTTATTCTTCTTCAGCAATAGGATTCGTAAAACCTTCGATATCTCTACGGTCTTTTTTTGAAGGTCTTCCCGTACCTCTTTTTCGGTAATGATCTTTCGCATACTTTAGTAATTCAGTATTTGCAAAAGCTTCATTTGGAGTGATATCTTTTCGGAATAAATCGACTAATTTAGCGCCAAGTCTACTCTTAGGAAGGTCTATAATTTCAAGTTCATAGTTAATTTGGTTCTTTCTAACTACAATTTTATCTGATGGATACACCTCTCTGGAAGCTTTTATTATACTGCCATTAACACGAACGGCTCCCTTCTTGCAAGCCTGAGTTGCAAGGCTTCTAGACTTAAAATAACGTACACTCCATAAATATTTATCTATTCTCATAAAATTCTGCTTAAATCTACGTTAATCTGTTTAACAAAAATAAAGAAAATTGTATCTTGCGCCCATAAAAATCTAAGATGAAGAAAGTTTATTTTTTATTACCTATTATAACGTTAGTATTTCTAACAATTATATCTTGTAAAAGTGATGATGATATTGGTGTTACTATAATACCTCCAAATGATAGAGGAGAACAAGCAGTAGTAGATCAATTGATTATTGAAAAGTATTTAGAAACTCATTTTTATAATTATGAAGAGTTTGCTAATCCACCTGCTAATTTCGATTTTAATATAGTAATGGATACAATAGCTGGAGAAAACGCTACTAAAATTCCTTTAATTGATCAAGTTACTTCAAAAACTGTGAAAGATAGATTTGAAGATGATGTAACTTATAAACTATATTACCTTTCAGCCCTAGAAGGAGAAGGCAATACAGTTGCATTCCCAGATATTTGTACAATTGCTTATGAAGGAACTTCTTTATATGAAAAAATTGTATTATCTGATATTGACGAAAATAATGATGGAGTGGTTGATAATAATGATCTAACAGAAGTTTATCCAACAGAACTTTTTGATGCAGCTGTAACGCCAGTTCGTTTTGATCTAACTAGAGTAGTAAATGGTTTTCAAGATACAATGATAGAATTCAGGACGGCTACAAGTGGACCTATGGAACAACCAGATGGAACGGTAACCTATTCAGAAGATTTTGGTGTAGGAGTTATGTTTATACCTTCTGGGTTGGCATATTTTTCTTCAGGACCTGCAGGATCAGGTATTGGAGCTTATAATCAATTAATGTTTACATTTAAATTATATCAATCTGAAATAGGTGATCAAGATGATGATACAATTATTTCTGTAATGGAAGATTTAAATAACAATGGATTTGAAGAAGATGATGATACAGATGAAGATGGTTTTCCAAACTATGCAGATGCTGATGATGATGGTGATGGTACCTTAACAATAGATGAAATTCTAACTCAAGACTATATTGTAAATATTACCCAAGGTGAATCTGAACCTACTTTGGCTTCTAATGAATATGAAATTGAACGAGTAGAATCAGTTAATTCAGAAGGAGATGATATTGTAACAATTACTACAATCACTTTAACCGATACGGATGATGATGGTACTCCAGATTACTTGGATACTGATAATAGTTAACTAGTAAAACTAATTGCATTAAAAAAGCCTCTTAATTTAATTAAGAGGCTTTTTTATTTATAAGAATTAAGTTTATTTTCTTGCTATTACTTTCAAAGAAGCGCTAACTATAGCATTAGCATTTAAGCCATATTTTTCCATTAATTGTTCTGGAGTACCAGATTCACCAAAAGTGTCATTTGTTCCAACAAATTCTTGAGGTGTTGGATGTTCAGTTGTTAATACTCGAGCAACACTTTCTCCTAAACCACCAAGAATGTTATGTTCTTCCGCAGTTACAATACAACCAGTTTTAGATACACTCTTAATGATAGCGTTAGCATCTAAAGGTTTTATAGTATGGATGTTTATTACTTCAGCAGAAATACCTTGTTCATTCAATTTTTCAGCAGCTTCTAATGCTTCCCAAACTAAATGTCCAGTAGCAACGATTGTAACATCATTACCTTCTTGTAATTGAACAGCTTTGCCAATTTCGAAAGTCTGATTTTCATCTGTAAAATTAGCAACTTTTGGTCTTCCAAATCGTAAATATACAGGACCGTTATGTTCAGCAATCGCTAAAGTAGCAGCTTTAGTTTGATTGAAATCACAGGTATTAATAACTGTCATTCCAGGTAACATTTTCATTAAGCCAATATCTTCAAGAATTTGGTGTGTTGCTCCATCTTCACCTAGAGTAAGACCTGCGTGAGAAGCACAAATTTTTACATTTTTATGACTATACGCTATACTTTGACGAATTTGATCATACACTCTTCCTGTTGAAAAATTAGCAAAAGTACCAGTAAAAGGGATTTTTCCTCCAATAGTCATTCCGGCTGCAATTCCCATCATATTTGCTTCTGCAATTCCAATTTGAAAAAAACGCTCAGGGTGATTTTTTTTGAAATCATCCATTTTTAATGAGCCGATTAAATCTGCACAAAGTGCAACAACATTTTCATTTGATTTACCAAGTTCTGTAAGTCCAGCTCCAAAACCAGAACGTGTATCTTTTTTTCCGCTGTCTATATATTTTTTCATCTAATAATTTTCAAAATTAATAATCACCAAGTGTTTCAGGGTTTTGTCCTAAGGCTATTTCTAATTGCTCATCATTTGGAGCTTTTCCATGCCATGCATGAGTATGCATCATAAAATCTACACCATTACCCATAACGGTATGCAATAGAACGCAAACAGGTTTTCCATGACCAGTTTTTTCTTTAGCTATTTTCATCCCTTTGATGATAGCTTCTAAATCGTTACCATTTTCAATATCTAAAACATCCCATCCAAAAGCTTCAAACTTAGCTCTTAAATTTCCTAATGGAAGTACAGTGTCTGTAGATCCGTCTATTTGTTGTCCGTTAAAATCAATAGTAACAATTAAATTATCTACTTTATTTCCTGCAGCATACATGATAGCTTCCCAATTCTGCCCTTCTTGTAATTCACCATCACCACAAAGTGTGTAAATTAAATTCGGATCATTATTCAGCTTTTTAGTTTGTGCAGCACCTAATGCAACTGAGATTCCTTGACCTAAAGATCCAGAAGCAATACGAATACCTGGCAATCCTTCATGTGTTGTTGGATGTCCTTGTAAACGTGTGTTTAAAAGTCTAAAAGTATTTAATTCATCTACAGGAAAATATCCAGAACGTGCTAAAACACTATAAAATACAGGAGAGATATGTCCATTAGATAAAAAGAATAAATCTTCATCTTTTCCATCCATTGAAAACGAATCGTTTCTATTCATGATTTCTTGGTACAAGGCAACAAAAAATTCTGCACAACCTAATGATCCTCCTGGATGCCCTGAATTTACTTTGTGAACCTGTCTTAAAATGTCTCTACGAACTTGAGTTACTAAATCTTGAAGGTATTTATAATCAGTCATTTTTTTTAGAATTTTTCTGCTTCAAAAATAACCTTTTGCAAAAGTGGAACAAAATCATATACTTGTCAGTTATCAACGATTTGCCTGTTTTGTTAACAGAAATATAAAGTATTCCTATAAAATGAAAATAATTCAATCTAACTCGCAAATCATTTTATCTTTGTACCCGTTTGCAAAAATGCAGGTGAATTAAAACAAACGAATGCAATTTAAATTAGAATCAACCGACGAAGCAAGTCAAGCCCGAGCAGGAACGATAACATTAGATCATGGAACTATAGAAACTCCTATCTTCATGCCAGTAGGTACTGTTGCTACAGTGAAGGGTGTTCACCAACGTGAATTAAAGGAAGATATTAATCCAGATGTCATCTTAGGAAACACCTATCATCTTTATTTACGTCCTGGCGTACCAATTCTTGAAAAAGCAGGTGGGATTCATAAATTTATGAATTGGGACCGCAATATTTTAACCGATAGTGGAGGTTATCAAGTATATTCACTTTCTTCTAATCGAAAGATAAAGGAAGAAGGAGTTAAGTTTAAATCGCATATTGATGGAAGTTACCATGTTTTTACACCAGAAAACGTAATGGAAATTCAGCGTTCAATTGGAGCAGATATTATTATGGCTTTCGATGAATGTACACCTTATCCATGCGATTATAAATATGCAAAACGATCCATGCATATGACACATCGTTGGTTAAACCGTTGTATCAATCATCTTGAAAAAACACCATTAAAATACGATTATAATCAAACGTTTTTTCCAATTGTACAAGGAAGTACGTATAAAGATTTACGTAAACAATCTGCCGAATATATTGCTTCAGTTGGAGCAGAAGGGAATGCAATTGGTGGTCTTTCAGTAGGAGAACCAGCTGAAGAAATGTACGAAATGACTGAGGTTGTTACGGCAATACTTCCGAAGGATAAACCAAGATATTTAATGGGCGTTGGTACACCAATAAATATTCTTGAAAATATTGCTTTAGGAATTGATATGTTCGATTGCGTAATGCCTACAAGAAATGGTAGAAATGGAATGCTATTTACAGCACATGGAACCATAAATATTAAAAATAAGAAATGGGAAGACGACTTCTCTGAAATTGACGAGATGAATATAACTTGGGTAGATACCGCTTATAGTAAAGCATACTTAAGACATCTTTTTAGCGTTAATGAAATGTTAGGCAGACAGATAGCTACGATTCACAATTTAGGATTTTACTTATGGTTGGTTCGTGAAGCGAGAAAGCATATATTAGCGGGTGACTTTAGTACCTGGAAAAACATGATGGTTAAACAAATGGACAAAAGGTTATAAATCATTAAAATTTCACATATTCCTATATGCTTAGCATTCTAGATAGATATATATTAAAAAAATACTTAGGGACCTTTTCCTTAATGCTTTTACTTTTTATTCCTATAGGAATTACAGTTCATCTTGCCGAAAAGATTGATAAAATCCTTGAGAAAGAAGTTCCGTTTATTGAAGTTGCTTTGTACTTTTTAGATTTCACCATCTATTTTGCAAACCTTTTATTTCCTTTATTTTTATTTTTATCGGTTATATGGTTTACCTCAAAACTTGCAAATAACACTGAAGTCATTGCCTTTTTAAGTAGTGGAGTTTCTTTTTATAGATTTTTGAGACCTTATATTATAGGTGCAACAATCGTATGTGCTGGAGCTTTGTTTTTAGGGATGTATTTAGCACCAAAAGCAAGCAAAGGCTTTAATGAATTTAAATATAAATACTTGAAGAATGGAAATGACGGAAGAGATAGAGCTCAGGTTTATAGGCAAATCAATGAGAATGATTATATCTATGTAAGTTATTTTAATGTAGCGAAACAATCTGGAAATGATTTTACCTTAGAACATTTCGATGGAAATGTTTTGAAATATAAAATTGCAGCAAAAAAAATAAGATTTAACGCAAAAGATTCAACATATACACTTTCAAATTATACGAAACGAATCATCGGTGAGCATAATGATATTTTAGAAAGTAAAGCAAAAATGGATACAACTTTTGCATTCGAAATGGAAGACTTAACTCCTGTAGAGTATATAGCCGAAACATTAAATTATGTCGAGTTAAACGAATTCATAGAGCGAGAAAAAAAGCGAGGTTCTTCCTATATTAATCGATATGAAGTAGTAAGCAATAAACGATGGAGTTTACCAATTTCTGCTTACATACTTACAATCATTGCTGTTGCAGTTTCTTCAATTAAAAGAAGAGGAGGAATGGGTGTTAACCTAGCTATTGGAATAGGAATTGGGATGATATTTATCTTTTTTGATAAAATATTTGGTACAATGGCTGAAGAAAGTGACTTTTCGCCAATTGTAGCAACTTGGTTTCCTAATCTAGTCTTTGCTATTTTAGCTGTATATCTTTTAAGAAATGCAAAACGCTAAACTCCTAAATTATTTACACTTACATTTTATTGTGTTTATCTGGGGATTTACGGCAGTTCTTGGAGCCCTTATTTCAATTGATGCAATTCCATTAGTATGGTTCAGAATGTTACTTGCAACAGGCTTTGTTTTATTGATAGTTCTTTATAGAAAAGAATCGTTACGGGTTTCTTGGAAAACAATTGCCAGCTTCTGTTTTGTTGGTTTTCTTATTGCCTTACATTGGCTAACATTTTTTTCAGCAATCAAAGTTTCTAATGTTTCAGTAACACTAGCGATGATGTCAACAGGTGCATTTTTCGCATCTTTCTTGGAACCAATCATGTATAGAAGAAAGATAAAAAAATATGAAGTGCTTTTCGGTCTGATTGTAGTTATTGGATTATATATAATATTTAAAGTAGAGTCTAAATATTTCTTAGGAATAGTAATGGCATTATCATCCTCTTTTTTAGGGGCCTTATTTTCTGTGATTAACGGAAAATTTGTAGAAAAGCATTCAGCTTCAGTGATTAGCTTTTATGAATTATTAGCAGGAGTTTTTTGTATTTCAGTAGTCCTGTTTTTTAAAGGTTCTTTTGATGCTTCTTTTTTCAAAATATCAACTATTGATTGGGTCTATTTAATCATTTTAGCTTCTGTTTGCACAGCCTATGCTTTTATTGCATCAGTCCATGTTATGAAATGGATCAGTCCATATACCATGATGTTAACAACAAACATGGAACCTGTATATGGTATATTATTGGCATTAGCCATTTTGGGTGATAAAGAATATATGAGCCCACAATTCTATTATGGAGCATTAATTATACTTATTACAGTAATCATAAATGGTTATATAAAAACAAGGATAAAAAAGGCAGAGTTTCACTAAAACCTGATAACATTATTTTATATTTGTTCTCTATATTCAAATTATACAATACTATATTTTATGGAATATCTTGATTTTGAATTACCCATTAAAGAACTGCAAGAGCAATACGAAAAAGCTTGTGAGATTGGTGCAGATAATGAAGTTGATGTATCTGAAACTTGTGATCAGATAGAAAAAAAGTTAATTGAAACCAAAAAGGATATATATAAAAACCTTACTTCATGGCAACGTGTTCAGTTATCTAGACATCCAAATAGACCTTATACATTAGATTATATAAGAGCAATTTGTGGGGATTCTTTTTTAGAATTACACGGTGATCGTAATTTTAAAGATGACAAAGCTATGGTAGGTGGTCTTGGTAAAATTGGTGATCAAAGCTATATGTTTATTGGTCAGCAAAAAGGATATAATACAAAGACACGTCAGTTTAGAAATTTTGGAATGGCTAATCCTGAAGGATACAGAAAAGCCTTGCGTTTAATGAAATCTGCTGAAAAATTTGAAATTCCAGTAGTTTGCTTTATAGATACACCGGGAGCTTATCCAGGTTTAGAAGCTGAAGAAAGAGGACAAGGTGAAGCTATAGCGCGTAATATTCTTGAAATGACACGTCTAAAAGTGCCAATTATTGTTGTGATTATTGGTGAAGGTGCTAGTGGTGGAGCTTTAGGAATAGGAGTAGGAGATAAAGTATTAATGTTGGAAAACACATGGTATTCAGTAATATCACCAGAAAGTTGTTCTTCAATTCTTTGGAGAAGTTGGGAGTATAAAGAACAAGCAGCTGAGGCATTAAAATTAACTGCTACCGATATGAAAAAACAGAAACTTATTGATAAAATTGTACGTGAACCTTTAGGTGGAGCACATAGCAATAAAGAGAAAACATATGTAACAGTTTCTAACGAAATTACAAAAGCATTTTTGGAATTAAATAACTTATCCCCAAAAGAATTAGTCGATAAAAGGATGGATAAATATTCTCAAATGGGTGTTTATAAAAGTTAAATCCAACAACGATACTACTTTATAAAAATCCGAGATTTTAATTTCGGATTTTTTTTATGGTTATTAACAAAATATTAAATTTATTAACGACTAAATTGTTGATGACTAAACAAGTGAAAAAAAGCATTACTCATAACAATTTATTTACATTCGCTTAATGGAAAAATTAAAACCTCAATCCAATTTCCCTCAACGTAATTCCCCAGTGATTTCACTTGAGAAAGGAAAATTGCCGCCACAAGCACTTGATTTAGAGGAAGTTGTACTTGGAGCGATGATGATTGATAAAAAAGGTGTGGATGAGGTAATCGATATTTTACATCCTGATGTATTTTATAAAGAAGCACATAAGCATATCTTTGAGGCTATTTTTACACTTTTTGAAAAAAGTGAACCTGTTGATTTATTAACCGTTTCAACACGATTAAAGAAGGAAGGTAGACTTAAAAGCGTTGGAGGTGAATTTTACCTAATTCAACTAACACAAAAGGTGTCTTCTTCAGCCCATATTGAATTTCATGCGCGTATTATTCTTCAGAAATTTATTCAAAGAAGTTTGATTAAAATTTCTAATGAAATTATTGAAGATTCATATAATGAAGGAACTGATGTTTTTGATCTTTTAGATACAGCAGAATCTAAATTATATGAAATTACACAAGGTAATATTAAGCGTTCTTCAGAAAGTGCTCAAAACCTTGTAATTCAAGCAAAAAAGAGAATCGAAGAAATTGCAAATAAAGAAGGACTTTCAGGAATACCTTCTGGATTTTCAAAAGTGGATAAACTAACCTCTGGATGGCAGCCTAGTGATTTAATCATTATTGCTGCTCGTCCTGGTATGGGTAAAACAGCTTTAACCTTATCGATGGCTCGTAATATGGCTGTTGAACACAATGTTCCTGTTGCTTTTTTCTCTTGTGAAATGTCTTCAGTGCAATTAATTACTCGACTTATTTCTTCTGAAACTGGATTGTCTTCAGAAAAACTAAGAACAGGACAACTCGAAAAACACGAGTGGGAACAATTAAATGTAAAAGTGAAAAGCTTAGAAAGCGCACCACTTTTTATTGATGATACACCTTCACTTTCAATTTTCGATTTAAGAGCAAAAGCGAGACGTTTAGCTTCTCAACACGGAATTAAAATTATCATGATTGATTACCTTCAATTAATGACCGCTGGTGGTTCTCAAAAAGGTGGAAATCGTGAACAAGAAATATCAACAATTTCTAGAAACTTAAAAGCTTTAGCAAAAGAATTAAATATTCCAGTAATTGCACTTTCTCAATTATCACGTGCGGTAGAAACGCGTGGTGGTAGTAAAAGACCTTTACTTTCCGATCTTCGTGAATCTGGAGCCATTGAGCAAGATGCCGATATTGTATCGTTTATTTATCGCCCTGAGTATTATAAAATTGACGAGTGGGATGATGAAGAACGTACACCAACTGCGGGTCAAGGTGAATTTATTGTAGCCAAGCATCGTAATGGTGGCTTGGATGAAATTCGTCTTAAATTCGTAGGTCATTTAGGTAAGTTTGAAAATTTAGAAACTTTTGAATTTTCTACGGAGTTTCATTCTCGAATGAATGCTGCAGCAAACGATGATACTTTTAAAACAGACCAATTAGGAAATCCAGATGAAGCATTTGGTAGTTCTATGAATGATTCGTTCCCTTCAGATAATGATGTGCCGTTTTAATTCTTTCAGAAATGATTAACTTTTAATTTCTCTTTTGGAATAGAAATTGTCTGTATCTTAGCATGATGATGAGGAAATTACTATTCATTTTTGCTTTAATACTATTTACAATACCTGTATCTGCTTCATATATCCTAATACCAATGGATGCTGAAAGCCAGAAAGAACACCTAAAAGCATATGGAATTACCTATTGGACTCTTGAAAGGCAACAAAAAGTCAAATGGTTGTTGAATTATAGAGGAGGCTCTTTTTTATTACCCGATTCTGAAGAAACCAGAAAAGAATGTCAAATTCGTGGAGTTTCATTTGAAATTCTTTCCAATGCAATGACCGATCAAATTCTTACAGAAATTAGCAGTCCTTCTCAAAATATGGAAGCAGTTGTGTTAGAAAAAGCACCAAGGATTGCAGTGTATTCTCCAAAAGGAAATCAACCTTGGGATGATGCTGTAACTATGGTGTTAACTTATGCTGAAATTCCTTATGATATCGTGTATGATGAAGAAGTGTTAGATGAGCAATTATTGTTATATGATTGGTTGCACTTGCATCATGAAGATTTTACAGGACAATACGGAAAATTTTATAGAGCTTATAGAGCAGCACCTTGGTATATTGAAAACAAAAAAAGTGCAGAAGCTTTAGCAACGAAATTAGGATATGCAAAAGTTTCAGAAGCAAAAAGAGATGTTTCATTAAAGATTAGAAACTATGTGATTGGTGGCGGATTTATGTTTGCAATGTGTAGTGCAACCGATAGTTATGATATTGCTTTAGCAGCTGAAGGAATAGATATTTGTGAACCTATGTTCGATGGAGATCCTAGTGAACCTGGATATCAAAGTAAAATAGATTATAGTAAAACATTCGCATTTAAGGATTTTATATTAGAACGAAGCCCGATGGTTTATGAGTTTTCTTCTATAGATATGACACGTAGAAGAAAAGTAATTAAAGAAACCGATTATTTTTCTCTGATGGATTATTCTGCAAAATGGGATCCAATTCCTTGTATGTTAGTACAAAACCATACCGCTTTAGTGAAAGGTTTTATGGGACAGACTACGTCGTTTGCTCGAGAGGAAGTGAAAGCAAATGTACTTGTTATGGGTGAAAATAAATCGAATGGAGAAGCTCGTTATATTCATGGAATTAAAGGAAAAGGGTTTTTTACATTTTATGGTGGTCATGATCCAGAAGATTATCAACATAGGGTAGGAGATGCTAAAACTGAATTAGCCTTACACCCTAATTCTCCTGGATATCGATTGATTTTAAACAATGTTTTATTTCCAGCAGCTAAAAAGAAAAAGCAAAAAACTTAATTATTTAACGAATCATAATAATCTTTAGGAGGTAAGACAGTAATTTCAACCCTTCTGTTCATTTGTTTGTTTTTTGGTGAATCATTTGGAACTCTTGGCTTTGATTCTCCTTTAGATCTTATTTCATAGTCATAATTCGCAGAACTTCCAAACATTGATTTTAATTTATCAGCTACTGTTCGACATCTTTTTTCAGATAATCTATAATTATATTCATCATTACCATCACTATCAGTATGACCTTCAATTACAATAGTTGCTTTATCTACTTGTTGAATTGTATTTGCTAAAGAATCTAAAGTTTCTTTAGAAGATTTTTTTAAATTGTATTTTGCAACATCAAAAAGCACATCAGTATTAATGTTTATTTTTAATACACTGTTAATAGCACCTATCGCATCAATGTCTGCTCCAGCACTTTTACTCTTGCAATACCCTCTAAGATCTGTAATTTTTAAATAATAATAGATAACATCTGTAGGTATATAATAATCATCTAGATCAATAATTGATTTCCCTCCAGAGATGCTACCAGCTTTTATCCAATCAATTCCATTTTCAGAAATTTCAATATTTGCAGCCTCTTTTTCAGAACCTACTTCAAAAACATAGATGTCATTTCCTTTCAGATTCATAAACCCATTGTCTGAAAAATGAACAACTAATGTTCCGCTACAACCTAAAGATAAAAAGTTAGGAGTTTTGTAACTAACATAATTAGGTTCATTAAGGCATTGACTTTGATCTCTATATTTTAATTGTGGTGCAGGAGAACCCATTTTAAAAGAAACTACACTATCAGCAAATGAGATTTCACCTAATGGAAGGTAGATATAATCATACCTACTTATTTTATATGTCTTACCTGTTTTAGTTTGCGCTAAAAGGAAATTACTTGAAAATAGAAGGGCAAGGATAAATAAAAAGATTCTTGTTTGCACTAAGATAATTTTTACTAATATACACAATCTTAAATATATAAATTAGTGTATAAAAAAAGCCCTTCTCATTGAGAAGGGCTTTTAGGCGAAATAATTATTGTTTATGTCTTATTTTACTTTCTTTACAATTGCTTCAAAAGCATCTGGGTGGTTCATTGCTAAATCGGCTAAAACCTTACGGTTTAATTCGATATTATTAGCTTTTACTTTTCCCATAAATTGTGAATAAGACATACCGTGTTGTCTAGCACCCGCATTAATACGAGTAATCCATAAAGCACGAAATGTTCTCTTTTTTGCACGACGGTCTCTGTATGAGTAAGACATCGCTTTCTCAACAGCATTTTTTGCAACTGTCCATACATTTTTACGTCTTCCAAAGTATCCTTTGGCTTGCTTCATTACCTTTTTTCTTCGGGCTCTTTTAGCAACTGAATTTACTGATCTTGGCATAATTTTAAGTTTTTTGTAGCAGGCGATTCACTTTCTGAATACTTTTATTGCCATACTCCAGGGTTGTACAATTATTTTTTTAATTAACCGGTTAAGGTGTTTACTTCATTCGAAGCATTTGCTTAACATTACTCTCGTCTGCTTTATCCACAACTGTGTCATGAGTTAAAGCAAGCTTACGTTTTTTAGACTTCTTCGTTAAAATATGACTTTTAAACGCATGCTTTCTTTTGATTTTACCAGTACCGGTAATTCTAAATCTTTTTTTAGCACTGGATTTTGTTTTTTGTTTAGGCATTTTCCTAGTTTTTTATAATTATTTCGCTTTATTTTTATTTGCTTTTTACAAGCAACACTTTCTTATTTCTTCTTAGGAGAAATGAACATAATCATTCGTTTCCCCTCTAGTTTTGGCATTTGTTCAACTTTACCATACTCTTCTAATTCTTGAGCAAGACGTAATAAAAGAATCTGACCTTTGTCTTTAAATATGATTGAACGGCCTTTAAAAAATACGTATGCTTTTAATTTGGCTCCATCAGATAAAAACTTAATGGCATGTTTCTTTTTAAACTCATAATCATGATCATCAGTATTAGGTCCAAACCTAATCTCCTTAATAATCACTTTAGTTGCTTTCGATTTTAAAGACTTCTCACGTTTCTTCTGTTCATAAACAAATTTCTTATAATCCATTGCTTTACAAACAGGAGGAGTGGCATTTGGAGATATTTCAACAAGATCTACACCTAACTCTCTAGCTATTTCTAAAGCTCTGTTTAGTGGATAAACTCCCACTTCAATATTATCTCCTACTAGACGTACTTCTTCAGCACGAATATTTCGGTTAATATTGTGAAGATCCTTCTTAATAATCCTTGCGGGTCCCTTACTTCTTTTTCTACGTATTGCTATGGCTATGTAATATTTAAGTTAAACTTTAAACGTTTTTGTATTCTTTTCAATTTCGTTATTTATTAATTCTGAAAATGATTCTGTCGTCATAACTCCAATATCACCTTCACTATGTTTCCTTACAGAAACTGTACCATCTTTTTCTTCTTGTTCTCCTACAATGAGCATATACGGTACTTTACTCATTTCTGCATCACGAATTTTTTTACCCATAGTTTCGTTTCTATTGTCTACAAGGGCGCGAATTTCGTTCTTTTCAAGCAAATTTAAAACTTTTTCAGCGTATTTTTCATATTTTTCACTTAAAGATAAAATACTAACCTGCTCCGGCATAAGCCATAAAGGGAAATTTCCGCCTGTATGTTCAAGTAAAATAGCTATAAATCGCTCCATACTTCCAAAGGGAGCACGGTGAATCATGATAGGTCTGTGCATTTCATTATCACTACCTTTATATTCAAGTTCGAAACGTTCAGGTAGATTGTAATCAACTTGGATTGTACCTAATTGCCAACTTCTACCTAAAGCATCTTTCACCATGAAATCTAATTTAGGGCCGTAAAAAGCAGCTTCGCCAGTTTCAACAACATAATTTAAACCTTTATCATTGGCAGCATTAATAATTGCTTGTTCAGCTTTCTCCCAATTTTCAACTTCACCGATGTATTTTTCAGGATTATCAGGATCTCTTAGAGATACTTGTGCTGTAAAGTTTTCAAAACCTAATGATCCAAATACATAAAGTACTAAGTCAATTACATTTTTAAATTCTTTATCTAATTGGTCTGCAGTACAAAATATATGGGCATCATCTTGTGTAAATCCACGAACTCTTGTAAGACCATGTAATTCTCCGCTTTGTTCATAACGATATACAGTACCAAATTCAGCAAAGCGTTTAGGTAAATCTTTATAAGACCATTGACGATGTTTGTAAATTTCGCAATGATGAGGGCAATTCATTGGTTTTAAGAAAAACTCTTCATCTTCTTTTGGTGTACGTATAGGTTGAAAACTATCTTCACCATATTTTGCATAATGACCCGATGTAACATAAAGCTCTTTTTGACCTATATGTGGTGTCATTACCATTTCATATCCAGCTTTTTTCTGTGCTTTACTTAAAAAGTCTTCTAATCTTTCTCTTAAAGCAGCACCTTTTGGAAGCCAAAGAGGTAAACCTTGACCAACCTTTTGAGAAAAAGTGAAAAGCTCTAGTTCTTTCCCTAATTTTCTATGATCCCTTTTTTTAGCTTCTTCTAATAATTCTAAATATTCTTTAAGATCTTTTTGTTTAGGAAAAGAAACTCCATAGATACGCGTTAACTGAGTTTTGTTTTCATCACCTCTCCAATAAGCTCCAGCAATACTCATTAATTTAATTGCTTTAACTATTCCTGTGTTTGGAATATGTCCTCCACGACATAAATCTGTAAACGAATCATGGTCACAAAAAGTAATCGTACCGTCTTCTAAGTTTTTAATAAGTTCTACTTTATACTCATTGTTCTGACTTTTATAATATGCTAATGCATCAGCTTTTGAAGATTCGCGCAGGGAGAAGGTATGTTTACCTCTTGCAATCTCAAGCATTTTCTTTTCAATAGTAGGTAAATCTTTATCCGATATAGAATGTTCACCTAAATCAATATCATAGTAAAATCCATTATCAATAGCAGGACCAACAGTAAGTTTTACACCAGGATATAAATCTTCGATAGCTTGTGCCATGATATGCGCAGATGAATGCCAAAAAGCTTTCTTCCCATTATCATCTCGCCAGGTATAAAGTACCAAGTGACCATCGGTAGTTAATTGCGTAGATGTTTCTATGGTTTCTTCGTTAAAAGATGCAGATATAACATTCCTTGCAAAACCTTCACTGATACTTTTTGCTACATCCATTGGAGTAGCACCTTTCTCAAATTGCTTTACACTTCCATCTGGTAAAGTAATCGCTATCATATTCTATAATTTTTTATAAGCTGCAAATATACTACGAGTTTCATCATTTCACAATATAACTTTATAGCATAATAATAAAAGTTTGGGCGCTTTTAGCTGTATGCTCCAGCAAAACCGAGCTTTCTCACCTCGCTTTTAAACCCTAGAAGAAACAGGGTTTAAAGAGCTTAAGCAAAGTGTTCAATCTCTAGCGCGACGAATAGGTCAATTTTAAGCATATATATTAAGGTATAAAGTGAGCTAATTTGTAATTGATAGGTATTCAGTTCTTTGAAAAAAACTTTAAAAAAAAGCGTAAATAAAAGCAGAAAAAGTTTGCTGAATTTAAAAAGCAATCTATATTTGCACCCGCCTTGAGAGACAAGAAAACTCTAAGAAAAACAAAGCAAAATTGACATCAAAAAAATATAAAATTATTTTTAAAAAACATTGTAGGATTTAAAAAGTAATCTATATTTGCACCCGCTTTGAGAGGCAAGAAAACTCTAAGAAAAACAAAGCGAAATTGACATCAAAAAAAATATAAAATTATTTTTAAAAAACATTGTAGGATTTAAAAAGTAATCTATATTTGCACCCGCTTTGAGAGACAAGAAAACTCTAAGAAAAACAAAGCAAAATTGACATCATAAAAATATTTAATTATTTTTAGTAAAAACATTGCAAGGTTTAAAAAGTAATGTATATTTGCACCCGCTTAGCGAGATAGTTAAATGTGAAATATTGAATGAATGGTTGTATTAAGGTTCGATTCCTTGGCATTTATCGAGAGGTTCTAGAGATAGGATTTTTTTTCTCGAATTAATT
>Ga0209345_10001845_pt1 | contig 24495 bp, 17 predicted proteins | sample Cruoilmetagenom7_FD_187294 | JGI IMG/M metagenome (GOLD analysis project Ga0209345, IMG submission 187294) | Oil polluted marine microbial communities from Coal Oil Point, Santa Barbara, California, USA - Sample 7 (SPAdes) (version 2) | ecosystem: Environmental > Aquatic > Marine > Oil seeps ...
TGAGGAAAGGTCTTTGTTTGAGATCACATAGATGGCAGCAGCCGCATTAGCAAATGACTCTGGTTTTTTCGATACGGAAAGCACCTCAATATTCATCAGCGCCTCAAGACTGAGGTTGGTAAAATCTAAAGAAAAATCATCTGATGCCCTTACAGCACTACCCCAGAAAAATAGTATGATTACAGATAATATCGCGAGTTTAATACCCTTTTGAATAACCTGGCATTCATCTGAGCCCTTAATATTTAAAAAAAAATGTTGAAAACAATTCATTTCCTTCTCCTTAATTCACAAGATATTAAATCTGGCCTATCTATATCTATACATTTAAAATTAATGCATAAATTATACCAGCACAAGTACTTGTCAATATAATAAAAAGCATAAAACCAGGAAGAATGGGGCCATATCTTGAATAGTGAATAACTACAGGCAAAAATGAAATTATAATTTAAACAGTTCATATGAGCAGAAGCAAAAGAGGATAAGCTTTAATGACGCATTTTATCATGTGCTGTCCAGAGGTTCTGCAATATTCAAATGAAGACAAAAGGACATGGGACTCAAGAGTTCATTGATAAAACAGGTAAAAAGTACTTACAGGAGAAACTTTACAAGGAAAGATTCAGGAAAGAGATGTGAAGGGATCACCGGATATATTGGATAATTTTTGTATTTGCTTAATTATTTGAAAACAGAGACTGCCCTCAGTCAGTTTTCCTCGTTTAATGCAGCCAGTTCCATATATATTACATTTCCTAACAAGCTCGTTTAATGCATCTTGTAATTGTTTTTCAGTAAGCGGCGCATTTTTGACCAATTTCAAGATGGCTTTTATGCGAAATCGATCCATTCCCTTATATTTTGCTGATAGCTGATCCGAATGCCCCCCTTCTTTGACCACCAGGTATTGGGGAATCAGGATAATGGGATTAAAACAGCTTATTCGAAGCCATAAATCATAATCTTCACAGGCAGGTAAGTCCACATCAAAAAGGCCTGTTTGTTCAAAAAGAGTCCTTTTTAACATCACCGCTGATGGGCTCACCAGGCATAGCTTTAATGAGGCCTTGAAAATATCTCCGGATGGCTTGATGTGTTTTTTTTTAGGATTAACACGAAGTCCATTTCTGATCCAGATCTCTTCTGTCTGGCATATGATGGCCTTGGGATGGTCCCTGAAAAATGCTATCTGGACCGCCAGTTTATCCGGAAGCCAATAATCATCAGAGTCTAAAAAAGCAATTAAAGGCGCCCTGGAATAGAGAATGCCGGTATTACGCGCGGCTGAAACACCAAGGTTGGAATGATGTGAAATAATCGTAATCTTATCATCAAAAATCGTAAGGTTTTCCCTTGTCCCATCTGTGGAGCTATCATCAACTACAATAATTTCAAAATCAGTAAAGGACTGTTGCAAAACTGATGATATGGCCCTGGTCACTTTTAATGACCGGTTAAAGGTAGGAATAATAATACTGACAGCAGGCATTATGTTATCAAAAAAAATGCCGCCAGACCAGCCAGGATAAAATTCCCTTCGACTATGGCTTCAAAATTGATATCCGGAATAAACCAACGTTTTTCATAGGCCATAAGACAAGCAGCCAAGCCCATAACAGGTATCAGCAGGATATAGGAAGATGTTCCAAAAACATCAAAAAAGGATGTAAGAATCAGGATCATACCTAGAATCAAAAGTACGCTTTTTAGTAAAATAATAGTCCTTTTTTCTCCCAATGTTATAGGTAATGTTTCTATGCCCACAATTAAATCTCCCTGTACTTGAAAAATATCAAAAAGGGCTGTTCGTACATAACTGATCAGAAAAGTCACTATAATTGAAGTTAAAGCAACAGGCCAAATGATATCCTGAGTATTCAGCAAAGGCAATAGAGAAATAACCGAAACCCAGGCAAGGGCTTCAGATAAACTTCTTGAACCAGGAACATCTTTAATCTTTACATAGCGATATTTCCATCTTTTTTTGACAGGGATTATTGGTATACTATAAAAGATCCCTAAAAGGCTAAGGGCAAACAAGGCAATCATGGTATGAAAACTAATAAAATAGGCAACTATCATGCCGACAGCAATGGCAATGACTCCCAATAGATTTAAAAAACGCCAATGTTTTTTCAAAAAGGCAGCTCTCTCCGGATCATTATAAACACTTGCCATTTTGTCTAAAGACTTATTAAACACATGCATGGCATAAATATAGAGAAAAGCCAAGATGGGAAAAAGATCTCCTTGTCCTACCCTGGAAACTGTTGAGATGGAATAAGCAAAGGAAAAAGCTCCTGTTGCGGCGGCTAAATTACTTAAAACCAGGATTTTTACAACTCTTTTAAAAAAAAGAAATAAAAAGGGATCCCTGCGTCCACGAATTCCTTCAATTTCCTGCATAACATTTTTGATCATCCAATTAGGAGTTGAGGCTCCGGCCGTCACTCCGATAATTTCCATTTGAGCAAGTCGTTCTTTATCAAGGTCATGTTCCGTTTCCACATGAAAGGTTGTCAAACCCGCTTTATCAGCTACCTGAACCAGCCTTTGAGTGTTCCCGCTATGGTAGCCGCCTACTATTACCATGGAGTCTACCTGTTCGGCCATATTACGAATTTCCTGTTGCCTTTGATGAGTAGCTTCGCAGATGGTATTGAAAATTACAGTATTGGGAAAACGTTTTTTAATGGCTGCTGTAATTTCATCAAAAACCTGTTCATCTTGGGTTGTCTGGGCGACAACAAATAATCGCTCAAGCTGGGGCAGGGCTGCCACATCTTCCAGGGCCTGGATCAAATAAGCCGGTTTTTCACTATAACCCATCAAGCCAATTACTTCCGGATGGTCACTATCTCCGAGAATTACTACATCATAGCCCTTGCGGGTATAAGATCTGATGATCGTCTGAACCCGGATTACTCTGGGGCAAGTGGCATCAATCAATTTAAGGCCACTGTTCTTAAGGTACTGGCGTAGTTTCGGAGGTATTCCATGCGCTCTGATTACAATCGTACCGGCCTTTAGGCCTTCCAGGTCTTCTATGGAATGCACACCTTTGGAAGCCAAAAGATCAAGCACCTGATTGTTATGGATAATAGGGCCATAGGTATAAATAGGTTTTTCACTTTTATTGGTTTCTGTCAGTACCATTTCTATGGCCCTACGCACACCCATACAAAATCCCGCAGTTTTTGCCAGTTTAACCTTCAAAAATATTCCCTTTATGCAATTTATAACTTTCCGATGTATAAATTAAGGGCACCTCTAAAAATTGCTTTTTGGCCCGATGTCGGCGTTATGCTGAAATTTTAATCCTCAAAATACTTAATGTATTCCTGCGGTTAAAATTTTCGAATGCCTTGACCTCGAACCAAAAGGCAATTCTTAGAGGTGGCCTCAATTGCTGTCTCCAGGGCAAACCGGTATAGGTGAACGAGGTTACCAAAAACATGTCCTTTTTGATTTGCTGCAGGTTGAAGGCAAAAGCTTTGTGATTCGGATAAAGGCTGATACAAACATAATGCCTATTAAAGAACATGAGGTTAACCCTGACTGTATTGTTTTTTTATGATGCCGAAGTTCTGCTCGGTATTGTGGAAAACAATAATCAAACTGAAAAATCCGTGCAAGAAGTAGATACGGGCTAATGGTATAAATTTTTGGAGGACTTATAACCTATCTGCTTCTTGCAATTTACTGCCATAAAAATCATGGTGAGCCTGTCAGTATCAAGGGAGTTAGACAGTAAAGGATAGAAATTCAATATGAGCTTCGTGCTTCCGGTGGCTCTGCAGATGCATCTTTTTTCAAAGAACAAAAACGTTGTTGGTTATATACAAGAAGCTAACTGGACATTACTGATCAATTCAAGTAATTATTCAATGTAACCAACATGGAATCAAAATCTTTAATGCTGCTCAGAGTTCTCCGGATTTTGTTGCTGTCGGGAAGACCTTTAGTATACTTTAAAAGTAACCCACGCATCATTCTAGCCGCATGTATTTCTCCCATGGAAAGAGACAGAAGCCGAAAATGTTCCATTATTAGAGCCTTCCTCTCATCAGAATCAGGAGGAAATATGGCTTTGCCCTTTTCTAGATCCAGAATTTGCTTAAAAAGCCATGGATTACCTACAGCCCCCCGGCCAATCATAACCCCATCACAGTCAGTCTTTTTTTGCATTTCCATAGCCAATTCAGGCAAATTAATATCACCATTACCAATACAAGGTATAGACAATTTATCTTTAATTTTAGCAATTATAGACCAATTCGCACTTCCTGAAAAGCCTTGGGAAACATATCTGGGGTGAATTGTTAGGGCATCCGCTCCGCAATCCTCAATGATCCGTGCAATTTTAATGGAGATATCTTCGGCAGGAGACCACCCTGGACGAATCTTGACTGTCAAGGGCACCTTACAAACTTGTCGTACAGCTGAGACAATTTCTTTAATAAGGTGTATATTCTTAAGAAGAGCGCCTCCAGCACCGGTTTTGACTACTTTTCTAGCCGGACAACCCATATTAATATCCACTAAATTTGCCCCAGCATCGGTTACAATCTCACAGGCTGCCGCCATAATCGCCGGATCATAACCAAAAATCTGCACTGCCAAAGGTTTTTCAGCTGGATCGCTTTTAAGATAGGCCAAGGTTTTTTTGCTGCCAAGGGTCAAACCCATGGCATTAACCATCTCGGTTGTTACAAGAGCTGCTCCAAATTTTTTTACAAGCAATCGAAAAGGTAAATTAGTAATGCCTGCCATAGGAGCCATAATCAATTGGTTTTTAAATTCAATATTTCCAATCTTCAACATGTGGAATCTCTAAAAAGATTAAGACTTTCAATTCGCTATTTAAAATATATCCGGGCTGATAAGAGTGCTTTTATAAAGCCTTAATATTACCAAAGCCAAGAAGATGAATAATAACCAGTAGGGTTTTTTCTTTTTCCTCCTCCTTTTCAAACCCTATACTAACCCCCCAGCATTGACTTCTATAATTCAACCAGTATTCAGCTAAAATATTTTCTTTCATCTCCATATCCCTTGCAAGCAAACAGGCTATGGATATCCTTTCTGACAGATTAAAATCTATGTCTAAAGCAAGATTTTTTTTTCTATCCTTAGTATAATAATAACTGATATCATATTTATCCTGCCTGCCTCCAGATCTATTGATTGCAACTTCACAGGACAGGCTGGCAGATGATATTTCAGATTCATAATGATCCCAATTTATGTTGCCATATAAATCAAGGGCAGGGAAAGGATAAAGGGATAAGGATAGATTTAAAGGTGCAAAGGGCTCTTTCTTTTCTTCAGACTTGTCGTTGTCTCTTGCTTCATCGAGATCATAACCCTGACTAAGATTTAAAGTCATCCATTGCCGATAGGAAACACTGCCATTTTTTCTTTCCGATTTGGCATCCAGCGAATTTTCCAGAGAAAATGAAATCAGATTTCGATCAGATTTACCGTCCCGTTCTTCATACCAAAAGCTATCTGACACATCCTGATTAACATGATATGTATAGTTGAAGGCTGGAGATATTTTATGTTTTAATTTTTTTACGTCCTCCCACTCAAAATTAAAAATACGATCCGCACAGGCAGCCAGCCTGATTGTGGCCTCGTAATTACTCTTATGGAGATTGTCACGTTCTCCCAGTGGATCTTCAAGAGATTGAATATTATAAAAATACTTGATTGAAGGCTCAAATTCCAAATAACGGTCAAACAGCCAGAGAGGCAATTTCAATTCCGGTGCCAAAAAAATACGATGTCCGTTTTTTGCCTCATTTTTCCAAGCATCATTCCTTATGATATAATCATAATCAGTTTCAAGGCTAAAAAATGCAAAAAGATTAAATAGCTGAACAGGTAACATTGTATAATTTACACTGATCAGCGGATGAGCAACATCATCCACGACTAATTCTTCAGGTACCTGATCATAGCTGGCCATGGTCTGTAAACAATATCCTTCGGTATCGCCATTAAGCCGTAAGGCAGAACGCCTGGTAGGAGATCTTATCTCTTCTACAGGACGACCCAGCATATGATCCAATTCAGATCGGAATTGACTGCCAAATAAGTCTTTGTAAAATTCCCGTAAATAATCCTGATCACTAACTACATCCAGGTCAAAACGTGCTATTAGCCCATAAGGCAATTTCTGGTCAAGCTTCCCTCGCAACCAGTAACGCATTTGGTTGTCCCTTGTGCCAGGACTTATTTCCAAAGCATCATGGTCATTCATATCTTTTTCATTAATTTCATCATTTATGACATCGAATAAAAAAGTTCCTCTTGAATTTCTATTAGCCAGGTATCGATATTCTACTCCCTGCAGATACCCACGCTTACTTAAATATCGTTGAAAAAAAGTGGCATCGGTTTGATCTGAAATAGCCCAATAGAAAGGAATTTCAATATCAAAGCCATTAAGAGTTGAATAACCTATTTGGGGAGGCAGGAGACCGGACTGACGTTTTGTTTTGACTGGAAAAACAAAATATGGAAAATAAAAAAAAGGCAACTTGCGCGCCTTAAAAGAAGCATGCTTCACTATTCCATAACCTTCTTTTGTTACTCTGACTTCTGAACCATTAATGGTCCAGGCTGGTTTATCACCGTTACAGGTTGTTAAGGTGCAATCCTTTATAAGATAGGTATCGCTGGTTAGCTTTTCCATTTCAGAACCACAAATATAATAATGATTTTCTCTGATAAAAAGGCAACCTTTGTTAATTCTGGCAGTTTGGCTATTTAGATTAAAAGATCCTTTTTGACCAGTCAGGATATCTTCATCCATCATAAGCTTGATATCGCCTTCCAGGTTTGCGATTCCAGTCCTGGTATCATATATTGCCTTATGAGCTTCAATAGATTTGGTACCATTGGTAATACGAACATCCCCTTCGGCAATATATGTTTTGGATTCTTCCTTATATATCAATTTATTGGCGCTTATATGCCAGGGCGTATTTTCGTCACCTACCATATCTTTTTTTGACAAATTATTAGCGGCGAAAATTATATCATCTTGTAAAACTGCTTGGCCAACTAAAAAAAGAATAGTAATTATTATGATATATTTTCGGAAAAAAATTTCAGACTCCTTGTTAGAACTCAAGTTTTTTTTGCGCTCTAAAATCCATCCGGCTGGCAAGAATCAGGATCAAGATAAGTCATGGCTTCTCCCACTGTAAAGAGGGAACCGCAGACAACAATCAAATCATGATCATCAGATATTTCCATGGCTCGATCAAGGGCATTGGTCAATACAGGGACAACCTCACCCGGTCTTTTCCAGATAGCTGCCTCTGACATCAGGACTTCTGGTTCCGCTGCCCGAAAATATTCGGGTCTGGTATAGATTATATACTGGGCCATAGGAACTATTTCCCTGAGTAATTCTTTGATGTCCTTATCTTCCATAATGCCAACTACCAGAATTAATCTCTTATATATAAACTCATGCTTTAAGGAATCCACAAGCACCTTTACTGCTACAGGATTATGGGCTCCATCCAGAATAATAGTGGGGTTATAAGCAATAACATGCATGCGACCTGGCCAACTTGTATCTTTCAGCCCTTGCCGTATAGCCCGGGATGATATCTCATAACCTTTGTTTTCAAGTAATTCAATCACCGCCAATGCAATAGCTGCATTACGTCCCTGGTGTTTTCCTCTTAATCCCAGCTGGAGAGTCTTCAGTCTACGGTTAATGCCATTATAATGCAAGCCTGACCCTGTAATTCGATAGCGCATATTGGTGCCAACCCGCCAAAAAGGCGCGCCTTTTTCTTTTGCTATGGATTGGAATAGATTGATAATATTGGTCTGGGTCGCACCAGTTACCAGATCGACTCTTTTTTTTATAATACCTGCCTTCTCACCCGCAATATCCAGCAATCTCGTGCCTAAAAATTCTTTATGTTCTTTGGATATATTGGTAATAACAGATATAAGAGGCGTAATAACATTTGTAGCATCCAAACGGCCACCCATTCCAACTTCCATAATCGCTATATCGGTCTCTTCTTCGGCAAAATAGATAAGGGCCATAGCAGTCGTAGCCTCAAAATAGGTAGGAGGCTCTTCAGGATCAAATATATCCATCAAATATTCTACCAAAGCAGCAGCTTTGTTCTGGGAAATTTCTTTGTCGTTAATTTTAAATCGTTCCGTAAATCTTATCAGGTGAGGTGAAGAATAAAAGCCTACTTTAAGTCCTGCCTTAATAAGAATGGCAGCAATAAAGGAAGCTACTGACCCCTTTCCATTCGTCCCTCCAATATGGATGTATTGCTGTCCCTTGTGAGGATTGCCAACGGCCTCTAACAAATTAGAAGTTTTTGATAATCCAAATTTAATCCCGAATTTTTGCAGCCCATATAAATATGAAACAGCCTCTTTATAAGATATTTTTGTATTTTCCATCAAAGAATTAAACGCTTTTAAGGTTAAGGTCAGGGACGATGCTGAAATAAACTTGAGGTAAAAAAAAAATTTTTAAAAAGTTTAAGCCAATTATTTCCCATTATATCATATATCGCTTCTTTGCCATATCCATGTTCGTGCATTAATGCAATTAAATTTCCCACATCACTTATTTCTTCCAATCCAATAGCAGCATGATCATACCCTAAAAGATCAGACCCCAATCCGACGCCATGATGACCAAATTTTTGAACCAATATATCCAAATTGATAAATACATCTTCAACTGTAGCCTCTCTTTTCAAGGTAAGCATTTCCGGATTAAAGGTTATCCCGATTAATCCTCCACGATCAAGGATTTCCCTGGCCTGTTCCAGATCAATATTTCGCGGGATATCACATGCCTTTTTTATTCCAGTGTGAGAGGTAATAAGCGTACCGTTATAAAGATCCAGGAGCTGCCAGAAACATTTGGAGTGCAAATGAGCAATATCAATCAAAAGACCATTTTTCTCCACTAACTTTATCACTTTGTTTCCGGCAGTAGTGATTCCATCAGAATATCGGACAGCATTTCCATCCGCCAAACTGTTTTTCCCAATATGAGTCAGTCCCACAATCCTGATTCCGACCGATTTTAATTGAGCAATATAATGCATTTTTTCCGCAAGCGCATCGGCGTTTTCCAAAAGCAGAATAGTCCCTAGTTTATCTGATCCTGATTCAATTTGCTTAAACTGATCCGCATCTTTAAGGATAATTACTTCATCAAAACAATCCTGAACGAACTTGAGGATCTCCTGGAAATACGAAAATGAATCTTTACCATTAAAACGATCCTCACAATAAATAGCTGTGCAAAAAAGCTTAAAGCCTGATGCCTTAGCCTTTTTTATTGTAAATGCTCCATGAGAAAGGTCGCCTAAAAGAGTATTTCTTGCACAATTCAGCATATAATAGGGCAAATCCACATGACCATCCACAAAAAAAGCAGGTTTGTCATTTACCATTTGTTTACCTTAATCAGATTATATAGTGTCTGAACGAAAACTAAGTTTTTTTGTCAAGGTCAAGGCGTAACGGCTCGTCATAGCTGGCTATTACGGGCCTGAACAACGCAGATATTGATGTTTAGGGCCATTAAAAAACCGCAATTTATGGCCTTTTTAGGTATAACCCGTGGATTGACCGAAAAAGACAGTTTTTATTCGAGCACTATGTATCAGTTTTAGCAATAATTGCAGCAACAGGGCAAATCAACGTACAGGCTAGGCATTCCGCGCAAGGCAGCTTTAAAGGATCCTTGTCGCCAAAAAAACTAATTTGGGTCTTCAAACCTCTTCCAGCAAAGATCAAATAAGGGCGTCCATTTCGTTTTTTGCAAACAAAGATACATTTACCGCATAAAACGCAGCGATGAGGAAAGTATTCCAAAAAAGGATGGTCATGATCTGTTTCAAGTTCTCTTAAACTGTGATCCAGACCTTTTGGCTTAAGACCAAGTTTTAAAAATCTTGCGATTTTTTGCAATTCGCATTTTTTGTTTGCAGGACAATGAGCACAATCCACTTTGTGACCTGACATAAGTAATTGAAAGGCCGTCCGTTGTAGGCGCCTGACAGCAGGCGTATCAGTACTGATCACCATTCCCTCCTCCACATTCACAGTGCAGGAGGGAACAGGCTTTGGCATGCCTTCAATTTTGACAAAACATAATCGGCATGAAGCATGTTTTTTTTCCCTTTCTTTTAGATAGCAAAGGTTGGGAATATAAATATTATTCTCAAGGCAGGCCTGAAGCAGGTTAGTCCCTTCAATTATTTCGATATATTGTTCGTCAACAATAATTCTGGACATTGATGTCTCTCTTTTAATGGCATTAATCAACAGGTTTTTCAATAATAGGAGCTTTTTCAGGAGGAGAAACCCTTATAACAGCATTATACTCAGGTGGACAGGCTACCTGGCATTCACCACACTTCACACAAAGTGTCTGGTCAACTCCTTTTTTTCGATTTTTAGTGGTAAAAATTGCATCAACCGGACAGCTGCCTACGCAGGCATCACATCCCCTGGCACATTTATCCAAATCAATATAAAAAGCTGTCAAAGAGCGGCAGACACACGCTGGACAGCGTTTCTCCAGGATATGGGCATCATATTCATCTCTAAAATAACGAAGAGAAGTCAGTACCGGATTTGGCGCTGTTTTTCCCAAACCACACAGAGATCCCTCAATAATCGTTTCACTCAAAGTTTCCAGTTGTTCCAGATCATCTTCGCGTCCCTGCCCTTTAGTAATACGATCCAGGATACGCAATAGCTGATAGGTTCCAATCCTGCAAAAGGTACATTTGCCACAAGATTCATTTTGAGTAAACTCGAGGAAATAACGAGCAATATTGACCATGCAATTATTCTCATCCAAAACAACCATGCCACCCGAACCTATCATCGCTCCGGCACCTGCAAGAGAATCAAAGTCAATCAGTGTATCCAGGAAATCACTTGACAAGCAACCACCTGAAGGGCCACCTATCTGGACCGCTTTAAATTTCTTTTTATCAGGAATTCCACCGCAAATATCAAAGATAAGTGTTTTAAGATCAACTCCCATCGGAATTTCTACAAGACCGGGATGTATCACATTTCCCACTATTGAAAAAACAGCAGTACCCGGACTATTCTCAGTTCCAATCGAGCGATACCAATTCCCTCCATTATTCAGAATAGCCGGAACGGAGGCTATGGTTTTGACATTATTTATCACTGTAGGGCTATTGCCAAGACCATGTTGCACCGGATAGGGTGGTCGATGCTGGGGCATACCCCTTTTACCCTCCAGAGATTGAATCAAGGCCGTTTCTTCTCCGCAAACAAATGCTCCTGACCCCTTAAAAACAGAGATCTCAAGATCAAACGAAGAGCCCAGTATGCTGTTTCCCAAAAGCCCCAGTTCTTCTGCCTGGTTTATGGCTCCGGAAATCATTTTAACAGCCAGAGGATATTCAGACCGGACATAGACAATGGCACGTTTGGCCCCAATGGCATAAGCACAGATAATCATCCCTTCCAGTACCTGATGAGGATTGCTTTCCAGAATCGTCCTGTCCATATATGCACCTGGATCACCCTCATCAGCATTTAATATCACAATTTTATCCTGGCCTTCAGCATCCCTTGCAAAGCTCCACTTTTTACCGGTAAGAAATCCAGCGCCTCCCCGGCCCCTGATACCCGAACTTATAATCTCAGAAATAATTTCATCAGGAGCAAGCTGAAGAGCCTTAGCTAGGCCTGAATAGCCTCCCCCATCAATATAGGCATTGATATCTTCAGGGTCTATGATCCCACATTTTTGGAGAATAATCCTTTTTTCCTGGGAAAAACGCGGGAAATCATATATCTGTGGAATTAATTCATTCTCCTTTGTCGCTCCAAGGAGATATTCAAAAAGAGGATCACCATCAATGAGGAATGACTGAACTATCATTTTAGCCTTGCCTGGCGTCACCTGATGATAAAAAATAGGTGGAAATCCGGAATCAGGATGGTCAATTATCACCACCGGTTCAGCATAACAATGACCAATACATCCCACTGTTTGTATTTGAGCCTCAATCCTTTGTTTTTCAAGCTCCTCTTCAAAGGCCTTTTTGGTATCAATGGCCCCTGAAGCAATCCCGCAGGTAGCCATACCGATTGAGATCCTGGGCCCTTTTATCAGGCTAAGACGCTTAATATGCGCGTATGCATCTTTACAAATTTTATCAAAGGCCTGGTTAATTTCCATTTTTATCAGCATTCCTTTTTTTCTTTTAATCTGGCTTGAATTTCTTTCTCAATCTGAAAACCGAGGATAAGGCCTTCCACCTTGCTGGGAGCCATGTTGCCGTGTATGGTTTCACCAATAACAGCAACCGGCGCCAAAGCACAACATCCTACACAGGCCACCCGCTCAATACTAAATTCCCTGTCCGGAGTAGTTTTACCTTCCTTGATCTCCAGTTTACGTTCAAAATTCTCAAGTATTATATCTCCACCTTTGACATGACAAGCTGTACCCATGCATATTTTGACGGGATGTTTTCCAGGAGGATTAAATTTGAATTGATTGTAAAAGGTTGCTACACCATAAACCTCACAGGCGCCAATATTCAGATGATCTGAAACCATTTTTATGGTAATTGGCGCAATATAGGCATATTTCTCCTGGATCATCTGAAGGATTGGTATAAGATCACTTCGTTCGACTGAATAATCATTGAGCTTACATCGTATATCATCCAACATGGCTTCTTCCTGAACAAACAGGCTTGAAGACTCATCTAAATGGGCTTTCTTAGACATGGAATACTCCTTTGTCTGGACTTATATAAAAATAACATGGATCTCTCATTATAACCAATTTTTCTTATATAGGTTGCAGGATATTTCGATGTGATTGATAGAGGCGGAAGCATTGAATTGTTCGAAAATATTCATCAGCAACCAAAACTTACTGATCACTGATGAAAATAGGGGGTTTTAAGACAGACTCTATTGAAATTTTTTAATTTCTTCAGTCAAAGCAGGAACAACATCAAAGAGGTCTCCTACAATGCCATAGTCCGCTTTTTGAAATATTGGAGCATCAGAATCTTTATTGATAGCTACAATAACCTTTGAAGTACTCATTCCTGCTAAATGCTGAATTGCCCCTGAAATACCGCAAGCGATATAAAGATTAGGAGAAACTACTTTCCCTGTCTGCCCAACCTGATCTCCATGGGGACGCCATCCGGCATCAACTGCCGAACGAGAAGCCCCAACACTGGCGCCTATCAAATCAGCCAGATCTTCCAAGATCTTATAACCTTCCGGCCCTTTCATCCCACGACCGCCGGAAACAATTTTTTCCGCTTCTGTCAGATCAACTTTTCCACTTGTGTCTTCAAGAACTTCCACTGTCTTGGCTTTTATGTCATCATCACCAATATTAACAGCTGCATCAACGACCTCGGCTGATTTTGATGAATCAGGTTCTGTTATACTCATAACATTCGGTCGGGCAGTAGCCATTTGGGGAAGACTATTCTCAAAGCTAATTCTGGCATAAGCCTTACCAGCATAAATTGGTTTGATAGCCACTAAAGAACCATCTTCGATTATAAATTCAGTACAATCCTGGGCCATTCCAGCATCTAATTTCCCTGATAGCCTAGAAGCTAGATCCTTACCCTCGACAGAAGCTCCAAGCAGCAAAATAGCCGGATCAACAGCCTTTACCTGATCAGCTATAACTACTGAATAGGCATCTGTAGAATAGGCTTCAAGTTTAGCATCATCAACCACTATAACTTTATCCGCGCCATAATTACCTAGGGCAGCAGCCTTATCTTTAATATTAGAACCAAGTAAAACCACGGTTAAATCCTGACCCAGAGAATCTGCCAGACGTCGTCCTTCACTGGTGATTTCATAGGTTATTTTTCGGATTTCTCCATTTCTTTGCTCAGCTATTATCATTACTCCCTGTGCCATTTGATATATCTCCTTATGAAAATATGTTGATTATAAGCACATTAATCAATTGATTTATCTGAAATATTGCTTATTTATCAGAGCATCATTTTTACAATAATCATTTAATCAATCCAGCCTAGAGAATTTTAGCTTCTTCTCGTAGCAACCGTGCTAATTCGGCTGCTTTTTCCTCTGTTGTTTCGCCTTCAATAATTCTTCCGGCTTCCCTGGCAGGGGGTGGGACCAGTGCAAGAATCTTGACTTTCCTTGCGTCTTTCCCAAATTCAGACGCATTAAGACCGAGGTCTGCCAAAGTTTTTACATCAAGAGGTTTTTTCTTGGCCTTCATAATACCTGGTAAAGAAGCATAGCGGGGTTCATTTAATCCTTTCTGAGCTGTAATAAGAGCTGGCAGGCTAGATTCAATAACCAATCCTGCTCCTTCAATACCCTTGGTAGCCTTAAGTGATTTAGCATCTTCTGCCACTTCTAGTTTTTCGACTATTGTAACTGAAGGCATACCTAGTAATTCAGCTAAATTAGAACCAACAATGCCATTATCTTCATCAATGCCGCGCTGTCCTGCTAGAATTAAATCACATCCAAGATCTTTAACCGCTCCAGCCAAAGCCTTGGCTATTCCCAATGAATCACTACCATCCAGGGCCTCATCACAAATCAGGATCCCTTTGTCCGCTCCCATAGCTAATGCGGTTCGAATAGATTCAGTAACCCTTTTAGGCCCAAGACCCACAACAGTCACTTCTCCACCAAATTTTGCCTTAATGCGCAAAGCCTCCTCTACAGCAAATTCATCATAAGGATTCATAACCCATTTAATATCATCGGTTACGATTGATTTGCTATCTGAAGAGATTTTAATCTGGGATTCTGTATCCGGCACCTGTTTAATGCACGCAATAATATTCACGTTCTCCTCCTTTCACCAATCACATTTAGATAACTTTAATTTCAGTTCCCCTGATCTTTTATCCAGAATATAGCCTCGATACATCTTAAGGCCACCTCTAAAAATTGCCTTTTGGCCTGATATCGGCGTTATGCTCAAATTTTAATCCTCGAAATACTTCTATGTGTTCCTGCGGTTAAAATTTTTGCATGCCTTGACCTCGAACCAAAATTCTAATTTTTAGAAGTACCCTTAACACTTAAACGCTCAAATATGCTTTTTTATCAAAAATTCAGATGGACATCTATAACAGGCTTATTTTATATAGTGAGATTAAGTTCAGGAAACCTAACTTATCGTTGTTTCAATATCAAACTCCTTTCGATTTGACAATAATAAAAACCCTTGGGGGAAGGTACTATTATCAGAAATAATTACTATGGACTTGTAAAAAGACCCACCCCAGGCCAAAGGCAGGCAAATTTCGGCCTGGGGTGGGAATAGAACTATTTGAATTCACTGTGAATGGCTGAGGAGGAGCAGCCATCCTCAGCCGGGTAAAAAAGTACGCTGACTTCTTACCCGGTTACCAATAAATATAACGAAAAAACTTCAGGTAAGGACAATGATAACCCAAATATATGAAATTCAAAATCCTCATGAGGCAGAAATATGTATTAACGCAAAAGTTGATCATATAGGAAGTATTTTGCCCTCTCAAGAAAATTGGCAGCAGCCAATGGTAAAAGAAGTTATACTACTTTCCTCCGGGACAAAGGTTAAGAACAGCATTATTCCTCTTTTTATGGAAATTGAGACAATCTATTCAGTCCTCGATTATTACCGCCCTCACTGTATTCATTTTTGTGAAAATCTGACAGACATTGACGGAAATCAAAAAAATCTGGACAAAATAATCATCTATCAATCAAAAATTAAAGCCAAATTCCCTGAAATCAAAATTATTCGATCTATTCCCATCCCGCAACAAGGTTTTTTTCCCTATTTCCCATCTCTTAAAATAGCAACCTTACTTGAAAAGGTGAGTGATTATTTTCTTACAGATACCTGGTTATCCCAAAGTCCGGTCAATGGATACATAGGCATTACAGGGCAAACTGTTGATTGGAAAATAGCAAGGAAACTAGTACAAAAAAGTAATATTCCTGTAATTTTGGCAGGAGGGCTATCACCTGATAATGTATATAGTACCCTTATCAGAGTCGCGCCTGCCGGAGCAGATTCATGTACACTTACTAATCAGATGAATAGAGAAGGTAAGCCGATTCGCTTTAAAAAAAACTCCTTGAAAGTACAAGAATTTGTTCAGGAGGTTCGACGAGCAGAACAGGATCTATTAATTAAAGGATGGTAGATGGCGTTTTTTACGACGCCATCAAGATTGGTTTTCTATCCTGGCCAAGCTGAGACTAAATTCTTTGGCAATCAGATTCTCAAATTCCTTGCCAATAAACTTGCGGTTACTTTTTAAATACCATTTAAGGCCATCCCAATAGCCTTTAAGGGCATGGGAGTCATTAAACATTGATACAGCGTTTTTAATCTCCAGAAGTTTTGCGCCTTTTAAGGTATCTTTTCTTAATTCATAAAGATCAGTTAGTTGATGTTTCTGTTCACTTGTAAAACCAATCTCCAAAGATTTTTCAAGTAGATCATCTATAAATTTATGAAGTTCAGCAAATTCAGAAATAATGTTCATCTGTTTTTTTGTCTGGGATAAAAGAAAATTATTAACCTCAATCTGCCTTAATTTAAAGGCATCTTCCATTAGTATTTCATAATCCTCAGTATAAAAAGGATAGGCCCTTAGATCCCGCAAGCAGTTATGAAAAAATTTCTTTAGCTGAGCAATGTTATTAATAGTCTTCATATAAGAAATTTTTTGAGACACAGATATAACATCTTTAAAATCAATAGAAATTATATTTGGATAATCTTCATTTTTAAGGCTAATGCCCATATTTGCATCAAATAGCCCTTTAATCAAATTATCATCACTCCATAATTGCTCGATATGCAATTTATTAAAAAAATCATTGACCGCCTCATACCGATTCTCAATATTGCATGTTAAGGGTAAAAAATTTATGGAAATTGGGGCAGTCGATTTTTGAATCATTTTTGCCCCCAAAAAGCCAACTAATATAAACTTTATTTGGTTTAAATAGGTTAAGTACCCCCTAATTTTCTCATAGCCAAAGATCCGAACCTTATCACCATCCAGTTGATTCAGGATAAAATGCCTTATTTGCTCATCTACCTGATGAAATACCTTATAAATCCGTTTGGCTTCAAGAAATTCCCTCTGAAAAGTAGCAAAACCAACATTGAAAAATTTTCTTTTTGTATATATATATCTTAAAGGGAGTTTCATAGCTTCATTTACCAGATCTGAAAACTCAATGTAACGAATGCCAGCCAGGCTAAAAAATCGCTCCAGCGCAAAGATCATTTTACCAGGAAGTATCGGCTCTGGACCAGAGCAACCTTTTTCAAGGCATGCTTCAAGGTAGGCTGTTGGTGTAAAACCTTGTGGAAGGCCATCTTTTTCATAGGCCTCAAGGGCACAGAAAAGCCTGCCTTTTTCAATATATATTTTTTCCAACTGGTATGACAATGTTATCTTTTGATCAATGATATTATGACTTATCCTCCGCATAAAAAAAAGTTTATTGGCCAGATCCTCCTGAATCAGATCCTCCCTGATAGCAGAAAGCATGATAAATGAAAAGACAAAAAAGGCATCAAAAATGTCCTTATCTTGAAAAATAAGGACTTCATGTAAACTGTCCAGGGAAAACTCTCCTCGGAGAATATGGTGGGTTAAGCCGTGGACCTTTACCAAAAAGAGCAAGTATGATTTACCTTCTTTGTCCAGGTAGTATCTTTCCGGAATCTTCTCCATTTCCAGAAAAAACGAACTAACCTCAGCAAGGTTGGCTGGGTTGATTTTGTCTTTATATTTTTTCCGTAAGTGAGGTGCTCTCCCAATTTCCTGGAAAATACATGTGTATGTAAGAGCATCAAAGATTGACTGATTTTTGCTTAAATGATTGACGATTTGTTCCAGAGCCTCAACCTGGGCATCATTTATTCCCACGATTCCTGTGGCCAAGGCTCCAAATTCCTTTTGAGCCAGGGTATGCAGGTAGTGTACATCCTGAAAAGCATCCATATCATTACGGATTAAGGCCTGCAATTTTCTAGTAACAATAAGGATATGATTGGTTATCGGTAATCTAAGATAGAGATACCATGTATAGTCAATATCTTTTAAGGCTGTAAATTCAGGAAGAATAAAATTCAAAATGGAGGGAGCATGATGATAAAGCTGATTAAGATCAGAATAAATATTTTTAGGATAAAAGATAACATTCAGGATATTAAAACTTAAAAATTCTCTCAGTTCCTTTACCTTTTTAAACCATTCATTTTGCTTGTCAGAAAATTCAATATTTCCTCCAGGCTGCTCAAAAATTGCGAAATGGCATTGATAGAAACTCTCCAGGTTTGAAAACACCTTTTCCAGCTCGAATAATTCTTCTAACGAGATATCAGAAAGAAGACATCCCTCGATTTTTTTGGAAATGGCCCCAAATTTTTCAATATTTTGATCCATATCTATAAAATTTACATTAAGAACTCCGCTGTCCGAATCTATTTTGAAAAATATACCGGTTCCGATAATAAATGAGGTCCCAACCTTATGGAGATGCTCCCGAAATTTATCAAGAATGGTTAAACTAAGAATAGCAGGCTTTATAGACATTGCCTCCTCCTCCAGTTTCATAACCTGATTGTCTATCTCATCAGGCGTCATATCTCCCAGTACAGGATTGAAATTGATACTTTCACCATGCATCAAATTTGTCGTGATCCATAATAGTACAGTCACACATTCACTGTTCATCCTTTCAAAAAGATGCTTGGTTCCATGAAATTCTATATTTAAAAACTTTCTGATGAATATCGGGAATTGTAAAGAATTAACCCTTAGAAATAAATCCTCATATTTTTGAACTGACTTAATCAGCCTGATAACATTTTCAATCCTGGATAGTTTTCTATCATTATAATCAGCCAAAGCCTCTTTTTCCATAGGGCCTTTTTGAGTAAGATCTGACCAGTTATAAAGAAATTCAAGGTGATTAATCATCATCAATAGTTTTCGGATGAGTTTATTACGAATCCCCCCCATGGCAATAGTTTTTTCATCTAACAGCCTGTCCCAATCAAAATCCAGGTTAGAGACAACTTGTACAATTAAATCGTTTAAATAAAATAACTCTGTAAGCTGCTCCTGAATTAACTCGGAATTACTAAAGGCTACTATCTCTGCCATGGACATCAATCTACAATAGCGAATTAAGTTCATGGACGTTTGAGGATCATATGTTCGGGCACAATCTGATAGAGGCTTTAAGGATTTTTCATTCATTTTGCCTGAAATAATTCTTTCCATTGTAGTATGCCCCAGTACAATATGATAGGCCTCTTTCAACTCTCCATAGCCAAATCCAAAAAAGGACAATATTTCAATGTGTTTAAGAACTTTAGTCTTTGGGCCGTCAATATTATCAGGATTCAGATAGGATTCGATTTTTTCCAGGCGCTTTATCTTGGATATCAACAGAATTACATTATTTAAAGCTTTAAACCTTCTTGGACTATTTTCCAGAGGTTGTCTTAAACGGTCAATATACAGTTGAGACAAATTTTTGAAATATCTATTTTTTTTAAGCCTTTTAAGAACATTAAGAGAATTTATCAGATAATCAAAAGAATCTCTATAATCAGCTATCAGGTTTGGTGAACATCCTGTAAGGTTTGATTCCAGTAGCTCCTTTTTGATGTCATTATTTCTGATTTCCAAGGGTTTCTTTTGTCCTAAATACGTCATTAAATAGTTCGGGATATAGTCGGAAAAAGAAAATTTCTGATCCCAATCCTCCTGGACAATATTTGGAACCAATGGTTTTAAAAATATTCTATTAAAAAAAATGGAGAGTAGTCTGGACCAGTTTTTTTCCTGATCAATTAAATATGAATTATCGCTAAGTTGAAAGTTCAGATATGGAAGCTTGTTTATCTCTTTAAGGGATATATTGTTTAGTAATTTTCCTCCCAGGAGATCATTGATAACCTTTTGCTCGACATAAAGGGCACTTAAATATTGTTGGAAATCGAAGACATTGACTTGAATAGGCACTTTATTCTTAACAGTATATTTTTTCTTGGTTTTAAAGATATGGGTAAATAGCCCGAAATTTTTCTCCTCTTGAAGAGTTTTGAAAACAACCTTGACAGACTTGTTTGTTTTGGGAGTATAATGGTTGGCAACAATATAAATTTCGCCATTCGGTTTAAGCAAATTATATAGCTTCCAAAGGATATAAATACCATATTGATCCAGGTGCTTTCTGGAATCGAGCTCCTGGGAAAGCGTACTAAAATTGCCTAATCGAATAATTTCGTAAAGATCCCTTGTAAAAACAATAAGGTCAAGAATCTGATCAAAATTTCGGAGCTCATTTAAAGAATCAATAACAACAAACTTATGTTCTTTAAATCGCAGGGCCAATTCACTGCTGATTAAATCATCTGGGTGGGTAACTAATCCTATAGTATACTGTTCTTTATAATATTTTCTATTATGATGTCGAACAATTTTAGTGATCTCTTCAACCTTGGTATGTATATGTGTAAGTGTATTTGATATCAGATGGACAGGGATAAGATAATAGAATTTTCCTATACTAGAAAACCTTATTAACAAACCTATTTCTTTATAAATACGATTGAGCGTTTTATAGTTTTTTTTAATATCTTTAGAATTGTCCAGGGCAATGGATTGAATCAGTTTAAGATCTTTTGGTTTAAGGCGGTCATAGACCTCATATAATCCAAAGCCATAGGCATTACCTCCAAATCTGCTTTGGAGTTGAGATGGATGTTTAAGGGAGGCAAAAGTCCCCATAGGGATATCCCGTAATTCAATCCCCAACCGTTTAAATTGTTCTGGTCTGATTATCTGGAAAGAATCTTCTTCCCAAAAGGTTTGTGTGGGAATGGAGTCTATGGTGTTCATTCAACCTTGGTAGAAAAAATGATGAGTGTATTTAGCGCCAATCTCTGCGTCAGATCAAAATTTTGATCTTCCTTGACCTTGACAGGTAAGCGAGCCTGCGAGACTCCGAAAAATCCTGGTTTTCGTTCAGACACTATTGACCTTCCTAAAGCCAGCGTTTACGAAGCTTATAAAGCTTGCTGTTGCTATAGGACTCGATTGCCCCTATTGAAGAAGGAACCAAATAAGATGCCTTTATATCAGGGTTGGATCTTAGTTTTTCAGTTGAATCCGCATATACTATTTTTCCATATTCCATTACATATCCGTAATGGGCATATTTAAATGCCATATTGGTATTCTGCTCACTTATCATCAAACTGATACCTTGGTCCTGATTAATTTTTTTGATTATTCGGAATATCTCACGTACCATAAGGGGTGCAAGTCCTAATGAAGGTTCATCTATTAATAAAAATTGTGGCCGGGCCATAAGTGCCCTGCCAATGACAAGCATTTTCAACTCACCACCGCTTAATGAACCTGCCAATAATTTTTTTCGAGCAAATAGAGCTGGAAAATAATGATAAACAAGATCCAGGTCTTTTCGTGATTTTTTTCCATTCCGACTAGCGGTACCCACCTTTAAATTTTCTTCAATAGTGAGATTCCTAAATTCCTGCCTGCCCTTGAGAACCTGAATAATACCTTTGCGAGTGATCAGGTGAGAAGATAAGGAATGAATGTCTTCTCCCTCATAATTAATAGATCCATAAATAATTTTTCCATCATAATGGCTAATCAAGCCTGAAATAGCATTGAGAATCGTTGTCTTGCCAGAGCCATTACTACCGATCAAGGCCACAATCTGACCTTTTTTAATAATTAAGGAGACATCCTTTAATACCGGAATCGGATCAAAGTAAGCAACGCTGATATTATTTACTCTTAATTTGATGTTATTTCCCATGCAAAGAGAACCAATAATTTGATGACATTGCTAAAAGCATTTCAAGAAAAGGGCCATCGTCTAAAATATAAGATAATATTACGCCATATTCCGTGCAGACCCTTGGGCTGAAATAATATAAAAAGTACAATGATAATACCAATACTAAACTCACGTAAAGCAAGCTTGGTCATGGCAGAATCTACCAAGAGATCATTCTTGGTCGCAATATCGGTAACAAAAACCAAAAATTCATTTAAAACGACAATAAAACAAGCTCCCATTATAGAACCTGAAATGCTTCCTAAACCTCCAATAATAATCATAGCAATAAATTCAATAGACAGCCAGAGATTAAATAACTCTGGTGTAATTGCCAGCATATGTAAAGTAAATAACCCACCAGCAAGACCTGTGTAAAAAGAGCTTATGGCAATAGACAGCATTCTAAATTTTACGACCGAAATGCCTAGGGCTTCAGTCGCCCGAGGATTAATTCTTAAAGCGGAAAAAGCTCGTCCATAGGAAGTGCGCGTTACATTAACAGCCATCCAGGTAAAACCAATTAGACACAAGAAAACAATATAATATACGATACGATCATCATTTAAATCCAGTCCAAAAAGACCTGATTCATTAATAACAATACCTTCCTGGCCTCCGGTAAGAGGCATCCACTTAATGAGATAATCAAAAATAAGTTGCCCAGCCAAGGTAATAAAGGCTAAATATATAAATCGAAGACGTGTCGCGGGGATACAAAAAACAATAGCAAATAAAACTGCAAGAGTACCGGCAGCTGGAATAGCCAGAAAAAAAGACAATTCCAGTTTAGAAACTAGGATCGCAGCTGTATAAGCTCCAATGCCAAAACATGCTCCTTGTCCCAAAGAAAGTTGGCCTGTGTGTCCGGTCAGGAGATTAAGGCCGACGGCGGCCATGGCATAAATTCCTGCTGTATTAAGAAGGAATAAAACATAGGGACAGCAAAGAAAGGGAAGCACAGCAAGAAACAACAGACCACAACACAATGATAACCTGCCAAAACCTGTTGTAAAAAGTGTTAAATTGTTGATATACGATTCATTGAAAGCCCCGCATGAATATATTTGAAGTTTATTCATAATTGCTCAACTTATATTTGGTTGCTTCATAAAAAGCCCATAAGGCCTAAAAAACAAGAACAAAACCATGCAAAAATAAGGGCTCATTTCTCCTAAAGAAGTGGATATATAAGTACCAGTCAAGGTCTCAATCAACCCAATTATAATGCCTCCAAAGATAACTCCAGAAATACTATGCAATCCGCCTATAATCACTACAGCAAAGACTTTAAGGCCTGTCCAGCTTATTATTTCATAAAGAGTCAGCCCTTTTATGATGGCTAAACCTATTCCACCCATGGATGCCAATACTGCTGCAAGGGCCCAGGAGAATGAAAACATTTCTTTTACATTTACACCAAGCGAAAAAGCAGCAGACCGGTTATCTGCTGCTGCCCTCATAAAAATACCAAAGGAGGAAAATTTAATGAACAAAGCAATGGTAATCAATAAAATAAGCATTATTATAAAGATGCTTAACACGCTATAAGGAGCATTAAGATTCGTCCATTGTAGTGTAAATTTTGTCGGAAAATCAAGAGTATAACAATTGCCCATATTAGTCATTAATGTCAGAAATCCTTTCAATATTACAGCTAAGCCCACTGTCAATATAATCGGATAAATTATAGGCTTTCCAGCTAAAGGTCTCAGAGTAACATATTCGACTAGATATCCAAAACCAAAGCTGCCCAGTAATGTTAATATCAAAGCAAGGAAAAGAGGCAGTTTAGCCCAACAGGCAAGCATCAAAAAAGAGAATGCCCCAATAGCAACAAATCCACCATGAGCAAAATTAAAAACCCCTGTAGACCGGTATATAATGACAAAGCCAAAAGCGGATATAGCATAGAGACAACCTAAAAACATTCCATCCACTATTAATAGAAATAATAATTCCATAAAAAAGAATAGCCCTCCGGGAAGATAATATCTTATAAAATGATTTTTAGGGTTATATGGTTAAAATCTTTAGCATCATTTCAACAGACTCTGACTTACCATCACAAATCCGGATATAACTTTTAAACAGAAACTCATTTTCTCCGGAAGAAATTGCACTTATAAGCGGCTGATATTTATCTGAAATAAATTGCCTGCGAACCTTGCCTGTCCTAGTCAATTCTTCATCATCGGCATCCAGTAATTTATGTAGTAAAACAAATCTATATACTTGCATAGACTTGGCCAAGTGTGTATTTACAGTCTGTATTTCTTTTTTAATAAGTTCCTCAACAGCAGGTTGCTGGCATAGATCGATATATGAGTAACATCTTATCTTCCTTGCTTTAGCCCAGTTGGCTACACTTGAGAATTCAAGATTAATTAAGGCCGAAAGAGGTGAGTGCTTAAGCCCGACAACTACAATTTCTTTTATATAAGGACTGGATTTGAATCTTGCCTCAATTACCTCCGGTGATAAAACCAAGCCTTCTTCTGATTGCATAGTATCTGCTTTTTTTCCTGTAATAACCAGATG
>Ga0209345_10001846_pt1 | contig 24495 bp, 19 predicted proteins | sample Cruoilmetagenom7_FD_187294 | JGI IMG/M metagenome (GOLD analysis project Ga0209345, IMG submission 187294) | Oil polluted marine microbial communities from Coal Oil Point, Santa Barbara, California, USA - Sample 7 (SPAdes) (version 2) | ecosystem: Environmental > Aquatic > Marine > Oil seeps ...
CTGCTTCGGCTTTTGCCATCGCTTGTGCTTTTTCTGCAGCTTTTGCAGCTTCGGCTTTTGCCATCGCTTGTGCTTTTTCTGCAGCTTTTGCAGCTTCTGCTTCTGCTTCGGCTTTTGCCATCGCTTGTGCTTTCTCTGCAGCTTTAGCAGCTTCAGCAGCTTCAGCAGCTTCAGCAGCTTCAGCGTTTGCCATCGCTTCAGCTTTCTCTGCAGCTTTTGTAGCTTCGGCTTCAGCAGCTAATTTTGTTGCTTTTGCTTTAGCGGCTTGTTTTTCATCACCACATTTAGCTTCTCCACATTTCTTTTCGGCTTTCTTGTCACCGCATTTGGCTTCACCACATTTCTTTTCGGCTTTCTTGTCACCGCATTTGGCTTCACCACATTTCTTTTCGGCTTTCTTGCCACCACATTTAGCTTCACCGCATTTCTTTTCAGGTGTAACTACTGTTTTATCTATACTAGAGTCTGAAGAAGTTTTTGTATCTTCAGGTTTAGTACAACCTACAACCAAACCAAATAGTAAGGTTGTGATTAGTGTTTTCTTAATTAAATTCATTATTGTCCCCTATGCTATTAAAAAGAGTATTTAAAGTTTACTGATACAAAATCTCTATCACTTAATAGATTGTAGATTCCTGCACCAAAGTATGAAGTGTAACTTAAATCAGCACCCCATTTTTCTAGATATACTGCGCCCAACCCTATTGTCATAGATTTTCTATCCTCTACGAAGTTACCACCTGGTCCGGGAGTTGTCCCTTGAACATCGTGATTAAAAGCTAATCTAGGCGATAAATTAACAGGAAGACCAAATGCGTTATTGAAGTCAAATCTTGTGATCAAACGATAGCCCCAAGAATATGATGTTGCAAAAAACTCATCTGGTTCAGTAATTGGATTTCTAACGTTACCAGTATCAGTACTATAACCACCGCTCGTATCAGTGCCTGGTCCATTATATCTCAATACACTTGTATCAGGTAAATCCCAAACATTTGTAAACCCAATTTCACCTAAGACAACAATCTGATCAGCTTTGAAAGGGTTGTTTGGACCAAATAATTTAGTCGCAGTAAATTGTAACTGACTGACTTCATGTCTTTCCCAACCTTGTATTCTTTCCCCTGGACCAAATTCACCCAATTGTGAAGAAAATCTATCATATTCTGCGGGAATAAATGCATTGTTCGGCGTCAATGCAGCCAACACTAATTCAACGTCATCAAACTGTAAAGGTACATTTGGACGATATGATAGTTCACCTTGTAATGAAATGCCTAGACTACTTATTGTAGTATTAAAGCTTAAACCATACAATTCAATATCTTCAGGGTACTCAACATAATATTCACCACTTGGGGCATCATTGGCGACAGTGACAGAAGTGCCATTAAGCAAAGGTAATCTTGAATGGTAATTCAAATAGTATAATCCAAATTCAGTATCATTCAATTCTGAAGCAAAATACTTAAATCCAACACCATATTGGCCATCATCACGAGCTCCAGGGCTCGTCACTCTTGCTATTGTTGCAGCTGGGGTCCTCTCTGGTGCAGTACCAAATCCAAGCATAAGATACTCAGAACCAGGAGTTGCGAAATCATTTGTAGAAAAATATGTTCCCATAGGGTCTGGGTCAATTTGTTCAAATTCAAGCATGTATAATGCTTCAACAGATAAATTTTGAGTAATATCAAGAGAACCGTAAACCATATCAATAGGTAGGAAAGCTTCTTTTAATTCTGCTCCAGCAACTCTAATTTGAGATACATCAACAGGATTAATAACATTGATACCTTGTTGGATAAAAGTACTTTCACCCCAACTGACAACTTGACGACCTAATCTTACTGTACCAGCATGTTCACCGATTGAAAAATCCTTATACAAATAAGCATCAAGCAATCTAGTTCTGTGTCCTACAAATTCTCTAGCTATTTCAGACAACTCTTCCTTAGAATCATTCGTAAAGTCATAAAACGAAGTTGCTCTAAAAAAGCCACCAAATGTATTATAACTAAATCCAAATTCTGATGTAATCTTCAAAGCATTTGAGATTTTATCCCACTGATCATAATTTAAATTACCATTGTCTGAGTTAATTGACCATCTTCCAGGCGCTGCATCTATTTCTGCAACTGTTGAAGGGCGACCTTCTGCAAAATTATATGTTACTGCAGGATTTAAATTAGCTTTACCGACTAAATCTTCATTACGTTCTTCTACCCTAACGGCTGTACCATAAGAGACTGTTGTATCCCAACTTGCACTGAAATCACCTTTATTAAAGCTGATTGCATTTGCGAGTGAAACCAAACCCAAAGATGAAGAAATCATGGCTATTTTTAAAGCAGTATTCAGCTTATTTTGTTTAATATTATTAGTTTTCATTGTCATCTCCTCTTATTGTTGAACCACTGAAGTATCAGTTACCACAACTGTTGTTCCAGCGGTCGCAATCATACTTGCCATCTGTGTTTGCATTTCAACAGTCGCAGCTACAGATGATTCTGGACTCAAAATACTACCGTGATCACCCTCTGTAAATCTTACTGCTCCATCCAATCCTGTTGGAACTGAAGTTGTGCTAGATATTGAAGGTAAACCCATTGCAGCAATTAAAGGTTCTGTTCCTGATAATGGTGCGCCAGCTACTCTATTTGTAATAACTTGGTCGCCTAAAACTTCATGAAATAGTATATTGTTTCTTGCTCCTGTAATTGGTGCAAAGTTTAAAGAATCTCCAGCATCAATAACAGTTTGCGTTACAACCATAAAAGCATCATAATCTGGAGTTCCTGCTTCCACACCTGCTGCAGCAAGACCCGCTCGAATACTTGGCCCAAAAGCTGGCGAACCATCAAGCATTCTTGCAATTCCACCACCACCAACAGATAAAACAGCTGTTGTAACATTTTCTTCAATGGCTAAGAATGTTGTTCCTGTAATCGCTCCTAATGATTGTGCAACAAAAGCTATTCTTGAACCATCAAAATCTGGCACACTATCTCCATCATAATCCATTGTTGGAATTGTCGCAGTCAATGAAAATAAATCAGCCGAACCTTGTCTTAATACATCCCTAGAAACTAATAAGTTTGTTAAATTAATTGTATATGAACCAGATGGGTCAATCAGTTGATCTCCATTTAAATCCAAATCAAATGTTCTTTCATTACCAAAAGGTGCAAATGGTGTATTCCCGATATAGAAACCATCTAATGGGCCATCATTTAACGTCAAACCATGTAAAGGTAAATCCTGTGCGATTACAGCGTAACCAATTGATGCCATTGTATCCGCAATAGCGAGCATATCAGTTCTATTTCTAGTTATCCCATGTTGGAATATAACAATTGGCCATCCAGAAGCTGGTTTAACCTGGCCACTATTAGCATTTGGCACCGACATCATAACAGGATAAGTTTGTGTACCTGTAGCAACTGGAAATGGATTTGCAAATGTTAAATTAGTAGATGTTGGGTCTAAACCGAAAGCATCAAATGGAGGTACATAAGCACCCGGAGCAGCTTTCCAAAAACTGGTTAATGGTGCAATTGGATTTTCTGCAGTCGGAGCTTCAAGATAATATGGACTGCTTTGAACACCTATATAAATATCTGCTATGCCAGCTCCACCAATTGCAGAAGTATTTGCATTAGCAAACCCTAGTGCACTAAAACCCGGTCCACTTTGTGCGTAAACTGCACTCATGACTGGAGTAATAGATTGAGTTGTCATTACAAATGACAAAACTATATCAGCTGGATTCATACCTGCTGAAGATGCAGCAAATTCCTGAGAATTTGTTAATTGCCTTAATGGTTCTAAAGCACCTGCTGTCGCATTATCCAATAATGGATCAGTACTGTTACCACTACCATCTACTAAAGGAGAAGTGCGCTTAGATAAAAAATACGTTTGATCGGGCGTTGCTGCATTTCCTGCTTCGTCCGTCACACCATTGGTGATAACCGCCATATAACTGGTGATTTGCTTTAAAGCTTTTAAGGGAACTATTCCGATACCAGCACCAGTTGAAACAGCTACAAAGTCAACACCTGCTTGTAATTCTGCAGTTATTCCTGTTACTCCACCGCCAGGTCCTGTTAGTGTTACTTCAAAAACACGCACAGATTGTCCGGGGACAACTGAGCTAGCTGCAACATTGGCTGAAAACGGTGCGGCCCAAGGAGCATTTGTTGAAAACCCATCTAGAGCACTTAGTGCAACTGCAGGGTCACCAAAATCTGTTGGATCTGCTGTAGGAGGATTTAAAGTTAAATCTGTTGTTCCTAATAGCAATAAATTAGAAGGGAATGGCAATATTCCATTTGTTGGATCAAATCTTGCAGTAATTACTGCTGTAACTACATCCCCGCCCGGGTTGGTTGCTGGGCTGGTTGGAAAAGCAAGAGGAGCATTTGATGAACTGCTACAAGCCTGTAAAACCGCGATTGATATAACTGTTATTATTAAATTTTTTAGACGCATTTATTCGGTCCCCTGATTAAAACATTACATATGATAAATTTTTTATAGGTACAATTACAAGTTTTAATGTTAATTAATTGTTAATTAAAACACTTGTTTGAATAAAAGCATCAATTACTAATTAGAAACGCTGTAAATCTTTCTTTATTATTAACATATATTAAAAGAACTTTACATAAGTGATACTATGATGAAACTGATAAACAATATAATCATCTATGAACTTAAATTTTCTTAAAAACAACATACCATATTTCCTTTTTATAGCAGCGTCCGCTTTTTTTATTTACAACTCAAAATTAACAATTAAGGAGGCACATACTCTCTTTATCACGCTAATAACAGCAAGTTTATGGGTAACTGAAAAATTTCCTATTCCTGTTAGTTCATTAATACCCATCGCTGCATTCCCCTTATTTGGTATTTTAGATAGTAAAATGGTTGCCCAAGCATACGGAAGCCCTTTGATACTCTTATTGTTAGGCGGTTTTATGCTTTCAGTTGCTATGTCAGCCACACAGACACATAAATTAATTGCCAATAAAATCATTAAAATTGTTGGGACTGATTCTCAAGCAAAAATTTTACTAAGCTTTATGATAACAGCATCATTGTTAAGCATGTGGATTTCCAATACCGCAACGACCTTAATGTTGTTACCCATTGCCTTAGCAATACTCGACAAAAATGCATCAAAGAGCTTTTCTATAATCTTATTGTTAGGTATTGCCTATGCTGCAAGTATTGGTGGCATTGCCACACCTATTGGCACACCTCCCAACTTAATATTAATACAAGCAATGAATGAAGCTGGTTTAGCAGAAATAGGCTTCTTGAATTGGATGAAACAAGTTTTGCCAATTTTAATTATTATTTTTCCAGTTGTGTTCTTCTATCTTAGAAGCTTCCTAAACAACAGACCCATTAACTATGAAATTGAAAGACTATCTATAACATCATCTCAAATAAAAGTACTCACTGTATTTGTTATAACAGCAATACTTTGGATGACAAGAGTTGAACCTTTTGGAGGTTGGAAACAATTATTCGATCTACCTTACGCTAATGATGCATCTGTAGCATTACTTGCTGTAGTAGTTTTATTTACATTAAAAGATAAAGAAAAAAAACCTATCATCTCTTGGGAGGCGATAAATAAAATTCCTTGGGGTGTATTACTTTTATTTGCTGGAGGAATCACAATCGCTAGTGCATTTAGAGAAACAGGTTTAAGCGCCTCAATTGCAAACAACTTAATGTTTCTCAACAATTTCCCTACATGGATGATAGTTGGTTTTATTTGTCTATTTGTTACTTTTTTGACTGAGGTCACCAGTAACACCGCCACAACTGCTGTACTGATGCCCATTCTATTATCCACAGCACAGGCACTCAATATTGATCCAATGTTACTAATGTTGCCAGCCACTATCAGCGCAAGCTTTGCTTTTATGATGCCAGTTGCGACTGCACCAAATGCCATAATTTTTAGTAGTGGCGAAGTACCTATTAAAAAAATGATTAGAATTGGATTATTTTTAAATATAATAGGGGCTGTGTTACTTACCTTGTACTTTTCAATAGTTAATTAAGTGCTTGTAAATAATTTTCATCAATCGTAAAATCGATTTTTTTACATCTCATTATCTTTACACATGGATAGACAACAATCCCTTCTTGCATGGGTGCAAAAAGAACTAAATGACTTTGAATGCTATGTAAAGCCGGCATCTAACGATGCTAGTTTCAGAAGCTATTGGCGGGTATTTTCTCAAGGCCGTACATACATAGTCATGGATGCCCCACCTGAGCACGAGGACTGTATCCCATTTATTGAAATTTCAAAAAAATTAGATTTAACAGGCGTTCAAGTGCCTGTTATTCTTGCGCAAGATTTAAAACAAGGATTTTTACTATTAACAGATCTAGGCACCGTTCAATATTTAGATGTTTTAACTGAAGAAAACCATTTTCAACTTTACGAAGATGCAATGAATGCATTGTTAATCATTCAACAAAAAACCTCACAAACCAATATTCCAAAATATGATCGCCATCTATTACAGCAAGAATTAAACTTATTTGATGATTGGTTTGTCAACCAACACCTCGGAATAACGTTGAATTTAAGACAGAAAAATATTATTACAAATGCAAAGAAACTATTAATAAGCAATGCATTAGAACAACCGCAATCATTTGTCCTAAGAGACTACCACAGTAGAAACTTAATGAGAACAAAGGACAACAATCCAGGTATTCTTGATTTTCAAGATGCTGTTATTGGCCCTGTGACTTATGATTTGGTTTCATTATTAAAAGACTGTTACATCTGCTGGGACGAAGCTATTGTCAACAATCTTTCTAATCAATTTCGACAACAATACAACGTGCTTAACTCAACAAATATTTCTGCAACACAATGGCAAAAATGGTTTGATTTAATGGGACTCCAACGACACTTGAAAGTTGTGGGGATATTTTGCCGATTGAATTATCGAGACAACAAGCCAGATTATTTAAAGGATTTAAAGTTAACACTATATTATATTAAACATGTGTGTTCCAAATATGGCGAATTCACTCCATTGTTAAGCCTTATCAATGAAATATCTCCTAGCATGGATTCAATATGTTAGCTATGATACTTGCCGCCGGAAAAGGCGAAAGAATGCGCCCATTAACATTAGTTAAACCTAAGCCATTATTAGAGGTTTGTGGAACATCGCTAATAGAACATCACATTATCAATTTAAAAAAGGCAGGTTTCACAAAATTAATTATCAATGTGAGTTGGTTAGCGCAACAGATTATGGAGAAATTGGGTAACGGCAATCAATATGGCGTTGAAATTAGGTATTCATTTGAAGGGGTCGAACCCTTAGAAACAGGCGGCGGGATGTTTAAAGCTCTACCATTGCTTGATGACAAACCTTTTCTTGTTGTCAATGGCGATGTAAAAACCGATATCAATTTTAGCGAAATAAAATATGATAGGCAGTACTTGGCTCACTTAATTTTAGTTAACAATCCTACCCATAATTTAAAGGGTGACTTTAGTATAGATGAAAAATCGCAGCTTGGCTACGAAAACACTCATCCAAAATATACATATAGCGGCGTCGGCATATATCATCCAGACTTATTCAATCAATGCAAAAATGGAATATTTTCAGTTACTCCGTTATTAAAAAAAGCCATGTTAACTCAACGAATTTCAGGACAGCTTCATACTGGTCAATGGGATGACATTGGAACTATTGATCGCTTGATTGAAATTAATTCTCAATGCAAACAGTCCCAATAAATTCAACACCCCATTGATTTTCATAAAATCGTAATGTTTTCATACGTTTGTTTGAAAATAAATAATTGTTATGCTATTTTATAACGCGTTTTGAATTCAAATAAAAATAATAAAAATTCTAAAGTATCAGCTATAAGCTAGATTCTCGAATTCAAAATACACTTATATTCTAAATTAAGAGGAGAGAAAATGATTCGTTCAAAAAATTTATTATCATTAATGTTTCCGTTAATGATTGTCACACCGAGTGTTATTTTTGCAAAAGTATTAAACAATAAACAACTTGCAGGACCGCCAGAAGAGTTTGAATTCATGCTGCCAGCACAACCCGAGCTTAATGCATTTTCTTCAAAAACTGCTTTACTACCTGTATCTTTACAGCAAAACAAATCAGGAAACTGGGTTTGGAATTCAGAGCTGCCAGTAGATAATGCAGATTTGAGCTTTGTTGTTTTTAGTAATGGCTCTAAAAATTGGCAAGTTGACCTCATTAATCCAAGAACTAACCGCATTAAAAGTGCAGACACCTTGGCCGATGAAGCACTCCCTACAAGATACGGGATGGAACAAAACAACTATCCTGGTGAAAAATATACTTTTAACAATATGCAAACTGGCAACTGGAAAGTTCGCATCACCACAGATGGCGAACCTGAACAATTTGAAGGATTCATTCTCGTATCAAATAAAAGCAAATATCAATTAACATCTTATAAAACCAATGCTGATCAAATTGTTGATCATAACATACACTTTGTTACTCAAAGCACTACGAATGAAAAAACAATTGAAGCATTAAAAGACTTCAACCCAATTGATTCTGCGGACATGACCGTTAGTTACCCTGATGGGGACACACAAAAAGTTAGAATGTTTGATGATGGACTCCATGGGGATAACCTCGCAAATGATGGCCTTTTTGGTGGTGATTTTAAAGCAACTCAAGCTGGTGACTATACTGTACAAATAAAAGCAAAGGGTCTCAACCCAAATGGCACACCGTTCTTAAGAACAACCGAGCACTATGTTCCTGTCATTGAACAATCTATTTCGATGAATGAAACTAAAGCTACTGGTTTTGCCATTAATGATAAACGTTTAAATATTTCTTTAAATATTGAAAACAACAGCAAAAGTGCAGGTAATCGTTACCGAATTATTTCTGAAGTTTGGGGATCAGATTCAAATGGTAAATCTCAACCTATTTCTTGGGTTAGCACAATTACTGATCTTGACAATAGTGAGTTAAATATTGAACTTGACACTCGATGGGTTGGCATGTCAAAAGCAACTAATTCATTTGAATTAAGAAATTTGAGAATTGAAGATGCCAATCATTTTATTCCACTAATTTCCCAAGAAAGTATGAATTTGAAAATAGCATCAATGCCTAAAACCATGCTAAATAAATATACTGGTAATATTACACAAGAAATGATGATGGGCAAACGCCCTGATCAAAAATCAGTTGTAAAAGCTAGTGGCAAGCTACTATTAGTTCATGGTTATTGCTCAGGTGATGTCTGGGGTTCTGTAGCTGGACAATTTAGTGATTCTGCTACTTTTTATGATTTAAACCAAAACAGATCACATGATCAATTTGCCATTAAAATTAAAGACTTTGGCGCTCAGTTCAGTTCATTTGGTGTAGTGGCTCACTCTCAAGGTGGAGCTGCTAGCACTCATTTATATACATATTACTGGAGTGGATTAGATAATTCTTCAGGAAATCGAATGATTCAAACTGTTGGCACACCTTATCAAGGCACTCCTTTAGCTGGAAATTTAGCTGCTTTGGGTGATGTTTTTGGTGTAGGTTGTGGTTATAATTCAAATCTAACTACATCCGGTGCTTCTTCCTGGTTAGCAGGCATTCCAACATGGGCTAGAAATCAAGTCAATTACTACACTACATCGTTTGAAACCAAGTGGTGGAGATATGACTATTGCAGTTTAGCAACAGATCTTATCTTAAGTGACCCTGAAGATGGAGTTATTGAAAAATCTCGAGGTCAACTAAGTGGTGGTAATAACAGAGGCCACAAAACTGGTTGGTGTCATACAAGTGACATGAGAGATCCGGGTCAAACTAAAGACAGCAGCAGGAATTCAACAATGAGTTATTATGCGAAAAGATAAATAATTGTTAATTATTTTAAAAGGGTTTCTCATTGAAACCCTTTTTTTTGGCATAAATAATAGGCTACTGCTATAATTCTACAATTAGAAAGCAATAAAAGCATCAAAATGAACAAAAAATGGATCCCACATGTTACCGTTGCAACCATAATCGAAAAAGATAATAAGTTTTTGATGGTTGAAGAAGATTTACATGATAAAAAATTGCTCAATCAACCAGCTGGACACCTAGATGAAAATGAAACTTTGATAGAAGCTGCAATTAGAGAGACTCTAGAGGAAAGTGCTTGGCTTGTAGAAATTAATCATCTTATCGAATTCGCTCAATGGACTTCTCCAAATAGTGATACGCATTTTTTACGTGCATGCTTTTCAGGAACTGCAATCAAAAATTTTCCCAATCAAAAATTAGATGATGGGATCATTCGTAGCTTATGGATGACGCGTGATGAAGTTCAACAAAACGCACATCGACTGCGTAGCCCTCTTGTTTTAAACCATATTGACCACTATATTGCTGGCAAGAAATATGATTTAGACTTTTTTAGCTATTATGACAAACAAAACTAAGGTAATTGTAGGCATGTCAGGTGGAGTAGATTCCTCTGTTAGTGTTGCCCTGCTCCAACAACAAGAATATGACGTACAAGGCATGTTCATGAAAAACTGGGAAGAAAATGATACCGAAGAAGTTTGTAGTGCTGATGACGATGTTAAAGATGCACAATCTGTTGCTGATAAACTTAAAGTCAAACTCCATTTAAGAAATTTTGCTTCTGAATATTGGGACTTTGTATTTGAAAACTTCCTCAATGAATACCGCATTGGTAGAACTCCCAATCCAGATATTCTTTGTAACCGTGAAATTAAATTTAAAACTTTTTTAGAAAATGCCCAAGATTTGGGTGCTGATTATATGGCAACCGGCCATTATGTTGATAAAGATATTCATGAAGGCAAACATCGTCTATTGAAAGGGCAAGATAATAACAAAGACCAAAGCTATTTTCTATATACCATTACACAAGAACAATTGGCTTATTCATTATTCCCATTAGGCAAAATTGCTAAACCTGAAGTCAGAAAAATCGCACAAGAGCTTAATTTAATTGTTGCAGATAAAAAAGATTCTGTTGGCATTTGTTTTATTGGAGAAAAAGACTTTCAAAAATTCTTAACCCATTACATCAAGCCAAACCCTGGTAACATTGTAGATGACAAGGGTAAGATTATTGGTCGACATACAGGCTTAATGTATTACACAATTGGACAAAGACAAGGATTAGGTATAGGTGGCGTGAAAGATGCACCGCAATTACCTTGGTTTGTTGCTGCGAAAAATCATGCTGATAATGAACTTATAGCTATTCAATCTGGCGATAATCCATTGCTCCAGTCAAATTATCTAATTGCCAATGACTTGAATTGGATATCTGGTACATGTCCAGAGTTTCCATTTTCATGCAAAGCAAAAACCAGATATAGACAAAGCGATCAAGATTGCATTATTTATAAGGACAAAAATGATATGATTAGGGTCGAGTTTATTCAACCACAAAGAGCTGTCACACCAGGTCAATCCGTTGTATTCTACCAAGATAATGTTTGTCTAGGTGGTGGAATTATACAATATACTAATACACTTAACGAACGATGTGAGTTTAGAGATACTACCAATGAAAAATAGAACCATAGCTTTAGCTGGCGTGTGCCAAGCTGCATTTTTTGCAAACGAATTAGCCAGTACAGGACGTGTTAGGGACATCCAAGGATATGAAGCTAGCCTTAATAGCCTTTATGTCATTGATTGCGATGACATTAGTGAAATCTATGGCTCCGAAATGAGTAACTTAAAAACTGGTTTAAAAACCTTATCCTATGCATTTAATCGTGATAACGACTATTTAACAGTGCTTAAATACACATTAACATTATTAACATTAGAAAGAAAGCTAAACAAAAATACAGATTACCTCAACAAAATACAAAAAGGTATCCAAGATTCTAAGCTATTTATATTACCAGAAGAGCAATTCCCAAACCCTGTCATTTCTAAATTGGCAAATACTTATAGCTCAACCATTAGCCTGTTACAACCGAGAATTATCCTTAACGGTAAACCCGAATACTTAAAACAACCCGTGATTACAGAAAAAATTCGTGCTATCTTGCTAGCTGGCATTCGTTCATCTGTCTTATGGACGCAAATGGGCGGTACTCAATGGCAATTATTATTCAAAAGAAAATTATTGGTTGATACAGCAGTAAAAATTAAAAACTCTTAATGCATATTGTTCTGCACTTTGTTGTACCTTTTTTAATAAGCTTAATATTTTTTCGAAAACATCTAAAAAAAGCCTATTTAATAATGATGCTAACAATGCTGGTCGACTTAGACCACCTACTCGCTAATCCAATTTATGATGCTGCTCGCTGCAGTATTGGCTTTCACCCTTTACATACATTAGTACCCATAGGAACCTACTTCCTGTTATGTTTTATTCCAAAAACTCGCCTAATAGGTATTGGTTTAATTATCCATATGATTTTAGATTCTATTGATTGCCAGTTCACCAAAAATATTTGGTTTAATTAAATCAATAAACACTAAACAAAAAAAAAGCCCTCATTCCAGAGGGCTTTTCAAATTTTGCTGTTAAAGAATTTATCTTTGACGGGCTTTAAATTTTGGGTTTGATTTACATATAACGAAAACCTTGCCACGACGACGTACTACTTTGCAGTCACGACTACGTGTTTTGGCTGATTTCAAAGATGATAATACTTTCATGACAGTACCTTGTAAGTTGATAGTTAATTAAAGGTCGTGGATTATACGGGCTAATATTATTAATTTCAACAGGTTTTATGAAATATTTTCAATTAAATCAGTTCTATTAGGTGCTATAATTCACATCTAAAAATTTGGGGTATTAAATGTTAAGTTCTTGGTTTATTTCAGCAATAAAAATAATGGTTTTACTGTTTGTTTTCATTGTCGGTCTAGCTATATTGGCCGCCATTATCATGTATATAGTCGATAAAACCCAAAAGAAACATACGATAAGACGTAATTTTCCAGTTATTGGTCGATTCAGGAGGTTGTTTGAACATTTAGGGGAATTTTTCCGACAGTATTTCTTTGCCATGGATCGTGAAGAACTTCCTTTTAATAGAGCACAAAGAACATGGGTATATAAAGCAGCTAAAGGTAACAATACTACTGTTGCTTTTGGTTCAACACGTAATCTAGATAGGCGTGGTGCCATGATATTTATGAATTGTGCTTTTCCAGTGATGAATAAAGATGCTGTAGAAGCTGAAAATCTACTCATTGGCCCGCATGCTAAACAGCCCTACGCTAGCCCAAGCTTTTTTAATATCTCAGCCATGAGCTTTGGTGCACTTTCCATGCCTGCCATTCAGTCATTATCACACGGTGCTAAAAAAGCTGGTATATGGATGAATTCTGGAGAAGGCGGTATTTCACCTTACCATTTAGAAGGCGGATGCGATATTGTCTATCAATTTGGTACAGCTAAATATGGCGCTAGAAACGATGAAGGCGGGTTTGATTTTGAAAAGCTCAAAGAAGTTGGACAAATCCCTCAAGTAAAAATGATAGAACTAAAATTAGCTCAAGGTGCAAAACCTGGCAAAGGAGGCATTTTACCCGCCGAAAAAGTAACAGAAGAAATTGCTAACATAAGAGGTATTAAAGCAGGAGTTGCCTCTGTTAGTCCAAATCGACATTCTGAAATAGAAAATGCGCATGAATTATTAGATATGATTAATAAAATTCGTGATGCAAGTGGCCTGCCAGTTGGTTTTAAAATGGTTATGGGTGGAGATGAATGGTTACATGAATTATTTAAAGAAATTCATGTCAGAGGCATTGAATCGGCACCTGATTTTATTACATTAGATAGTGGTGATGGTGGAACTGGAGCGGCCCCTCAATCATTGATGGATGATGTGGGAATGGTCATTAAAGAAGCATTGCCTATGTTGGTTGATTTACGTGATGAATATGGCTATAAAGATCGTATACGTATCATGACATCAGGTAAATTAATCACTCCAGCAGAAGTTGCATGGGCCTTATGTGCAGGCGCTGATTTCATTAACAATGCACGAGGATTTTTGTTTTCACTAGGCTGTATCCAAGCTTTAAAGTGTAATAAAAATACTTGCCCTACAGGCATTACTACACATGATCCTGATTTACATAAAGGCTTAGTTGTTGAAAACAAAACCAATCGTGTAGCTAATTTTGCTAAACATATGATTAAAGAAGTTGGTATTATTGCACATGCTTGTGGGGTAAAAGAGCCTCGTTCACTAAAACGCTCACATGTACGCATGGTATTCTCTAATAGCTTATCTAAACCTTTAAATGTATTGTTTCCAGACAAGAAAAGCAAATATGATTAGAATTGGCGTAAGTGCCTGTTTATTAGGGGAGAATGTTCGGTATGATGGTGGAAATAAATTTTCAAATATTAATCAATATTTCAATTCTGACATTTATGATTTAAAAGCCATTTGTCCTGAAGTAGAAATAGGAATGTCAATACCTCGACCTCCTATACAAATAATCAACAATGGGAGCATTAAATTGGTTCAAGTTGAAAATCACAACAAAGAATTCACACAACAAATGAACGACTGGTTTATTGAAAACCTTAACAAATTGAGTCAGTTATCAGGGTTCATACTTAAAAGCAAATCACCAAGTTGTGGATATCAAACTACGCGGCATTATGAGACTAATGGTAACTATTTCCTAGATAACGGATATTTTGTCAACCTCATTAAATCCCATAACAAATCATTACCGATTATAGATGAGCTTTCTCTCCATAATAAAACCTTACTTAATCAATTCATTGACTCTCTAGAATAGTAACGAACACAAATGAACAAAATATTAATAATGATTAAGTCAAGGGCATCCATGAATCTGTAAAACTATCTATCTCGCTTAATTATAAATCACTAAATAAATGTAATTCATCAGTAGTTTTGTTATGATATTTGTATGGATGTTAACAATTTCACACAACTATTAAACTCTGAACAAAATGATCTTTCTCCAAGTCAGCAAAAAGACATGGAAAGCATATACCAGCAATTAAAAAATATTGCCAAGTCTCAAAAGTTTAAAATCAATGTAGAAGGTTTGAATACAACATCGTTAGTCAATGAGGCTTGGTTAAAAACAAAAGATACTAATAAATTGTTCAATGATAGAAATCATTTTTATGCCTATTGTGCAATAACTATGCGCCATATTCTTATTAATCAAGCAAGGAAAAATAAATTAATTACTTTTACTGATGATGATGAAAAATTATCTCAAAAAGAAGTTTACTACCAATCAGATTATTTATTAGATTTAGAAAGGCAACTTAATAAATTAAAAAATTTTTCACCTAGGCTTGAAAAAATATTCACCTATCGTTTTTTTGCTGAAATGGAATTCTCCTCAATTGCTGAACTTTTAAACACCAGTGAACGGACAATATTACGTGATTGGAAAAAAGCCAAAGTCATGCTTAGTATTGCTATTGGAAGATAATTCAAAAATTAATTTAAAATATTTGTCAGTAAATACTAACTTCATCCATTAAGTCTATTAATTAATAAACTTAATGGGTAATTCATGTTTGATTTCAACAAATCTTCAAAATCAGTTTGTGTATATATATTCGTATTATTTGCAATGATTATCTCCAATCATGTTAATTCTGCTCAACAAGAACAGAAACTGATTGCCAGTAATGGAGCTGCAGATGACTTATTCGGAAAATCCGTGAGCATCTCTGGTGATTTTGCAGTGGTAGGAATCGATCATGTTGAGTTGGACAATAGTGTGAGTGGTGCTGCCTATGTTTATGAATACGATGGAACTGACTGGATTGAAAGAGCCATCTTAACACCGCCTGACAACTCTGAAAACTATGGGCTCTCAGTTAGCATATCCGGAGATAAAATTATTGTCGGCGCTCCAAATGCCACTATTAATGGACAACAATTCACAGGAGCCGTTTATATTTATCACCGAGATATAAATGGTGATTGGAACTTTATAGAAAAGGAAACCGCCTCTGACCATGCTTTTAATGATAGATTCGGAACGAGTGTTGCAATTGATGGCAATCAGTTTATTGTTAGCGCCACTCAAAATGATGACGTTGTTAATGGTTCAGGTTCCGTCTACGTATTTAATTACGCGAACAATAGTTGGAACGAATCACAAATATTATTGGCTTCTGATCCATTGTTAAATGATCATTTCGGAACTAAAATACAAATTGAAAACAACCGTTTAGTTATCGCTGCACCAGATGCAGATGATTCTATAGTAGGTGCCAACACTGGAAAAGCCTATGTATTTGAAAATAATGGCGCTTCATGGAGTGAGATAAAAATTTTAAATGCAGGAACTGATATGGCCGTAGGAGATAGATTTGGCAATGACATAAGTTTATCAGGAAATAGAGTTGTAGTTGGTGCTTCCGAGAATTCTGATGACGGTACACGCTCTGGGTCAGCCTATGTCTTTGAATACAATCAAGCTACCGTAAGTTGGAGCCCTGGTCAAAAACTCACCGCATTTGATGCCGCAGCAAATGATAAATTTGGCTCATCGGTAAGTATTAGTGGTGATAAAATGTTAATTGGTTCACCACAAAGCGATAATGGTGATGCTGATACCGGATCAGTATATAGTTACTACAATGATGGCAACTCATGGGTTTATTTAGAACTCATTACACACACTGACACACCTTCGCTAAAAACTGACAATTTTGGAAATGCCATTGATTTAGAAGGAAAACGATCTATTATAGGCAGCTTTAAAGATGATGCTGACGGTACAGGCGGGTTTTTTCATGATTCAGGAGCAGCTTATATTTTTGATCACGATATTGCGCCTGTTGCTGTAAATGATACATCTAGCAGCATGAATGAAGATTCTGGTACTATTTTTATTAGAGTATTAGAAAATGATACTGATGTTGATGGTGGCACTAAAGTTATCGAATCATATACCCAATCCACAAATGGAACAGTTGGGCAATCTGGACCCAGTTTAAGTTATCAACCAAACACTAATTATTGTAATGATGGAAATACTAAAGATGAGTTTAGATACACCTTAAATGGAGGATCAGAAGCCACAGTGTCAATAACCGTTACTTGCATAAATGATTTACCCTTTGCAGAAGATGACTTTATCAACATAGCAGAAGATGACAATACAACTATCATTGATGTCCTTGCTAATGATGATCCTGATGGAGGTGGGGACGTGTTACTCATTGATTCAATTTCCAATGCATCGCATGGCACTGTTAACTTTACATCAACACAGGTGACTTATAAGCCTGATGCTGATTATTGTAATAAAAGTTCAACACTTGATTATTTCTCTTACACGCTAACCAATGGCACAACAGCAGATGTGGCAGTAAGGGTCTCATGTATCAATGACAAGCCATCCTTTCAAGTGCTTGGTGATATCAACGCCAATCAAGGCCTACTAACAAATGTCACTGAATACTCCCAAGTCGGTTTCGCCAATAACTTGGTCTTTGGTCCTAATAACGAAACTTCTCAAGGTGTACAACGGTTCAATGTTTCTAAGTCAGATAGTTCTGGCATAATCAACACCATAGATATACTGAACAATGGCACATTACAGATAGATTTTACTTTAGTTCAAGGGGTTGCAATTGTCGAAGTTTCATTGCAAGACAACGGTGGCGATTCAGATGGAGGAATTGATACTTCGGACACTTTAACCTTCAATGTAACATTTTCAGACACCATGTTTAATGATGGATTTGAAGATACTGTTGCCTCAAAAGCAACAACTCAACTGATTCCATATTTTTCACTTAAAAAGAATGCAATCTATGACAATAATAGCCATAGTGTTTTTTATCAAAATCACATGTTTGAATTACAAGAAGGTATTTCTTATCAAAAATCAATAGAACTTATAAATATGTGGTTTCAAGAAGTCGATTTCCAAATGAATTAAACTAGCATAGATTCCCACGAAAAAAGCCCTATCTGATAAAAGGTGCTTCTAATTATAAAGGCTAGCCTAACAATAGGGCTCCCCTAATGTTAGGACTCCCTATGTTAGATAGGGCTTTTTTAATTATTAAATATTTATATCTTGCTTATATTAGCAAAATTTAATAAAACAGCTTGCTTGATTAAAAAGACTTTGTTACCTTTAGAACATCATGAAAAATACAACCTATAGAAATCAGAAGATTATTGCTAAAGTAGCTAAGCAAAAAAGCCAGCGCACTTTAGTTATCGGTTCTATTTCTCTTATTCTCCTCACAATACTCTTACGACTTATTTAGCAGTCAAACCTGACTGCGTTCACCTGAAATGGATTTTCAGGAAATATATAAAATTTAAGTTAATAACCCATAAACAAGAGTAAACAATGACAACAAATAACAGCCAGCAAGTTTATATTTTCGATACCACATTACGTGATGGACAACAATGCCCAGGTGCTGGTATGAATTTCGAACAAAACTTAGAATATGCCCGATTAGCAGCCAATGTGAAAATAGACATTTTAGAAGCGGGTTTTCCTGCTGCTAGTAGCGAGGATTACAAAATCGTAGAAAGCATTGCGCAAATGTATGCCACTATGCCTACTTCTCCGAAAGTCGCTGCTTTATGCCAGATGCGTGAAGAACAAGTAGTCACAACTATCGAGTCTATCAAAAGTTTGATCCCCAGTAACAGAGCAAGGTTACATGTCTATTTGCCTGTTGATCCAGAGTTAATGCAAGCTTCATTGGGTAGCTATGCCAATGATATCGATCAAATCCACAAAGATTTAGACAAGTATATTCGTATGGCAATAGACGCAGGGTGTGAAGTTGAATTCTCACCGGAAGGTTATTCCCGCATGGGCGATACTTTTGACTTTGTAACCGATGTGATTGATACAGCCATACAAGCAGGTGCAACCATCATAAACTGCCCAGATACCATTGGTGGTGCATGCTATCTTCAAGGCGAAGATTTTTTTGTCAACAAAATGATTAGTCATGCTAGTATTATGAAACAACGCTATCCAGATAAAGACATCATTTGGTCAGCACATTGCCACAACGATTATGGCTTAGCTCTAACAAATACTATGCAATCAATTTTTGATGGCCCTGTGACACAAATAGAAGGATGCTTCAATGGAATCGGCGAAAGAGCAGGCAATGTCTCTATCGAACAGTGCATCATGTATTTAAAAGCATTTGGCTATAATAATAGTGAGAACAAGAACTTTCACACCAATACAAATGCGCATAATATCAAAGATATATCAGATTTTGTTGCGACGCATATGTTACCAAGGCAAGCGCATTGGCCAATTAGTGGTGAAAATGCAGCCCGACATTCATCCGGCGGACATACTAACGCTATTTTAAAGAACCCACAAGCCTACCAACCTTTTGACCCAAAAGAAGTTGGCAAAGAAATCACTTTTGTTTTTGGTCCATTAAGTGGCAGTAATCATGCACAGTCTATTATTAAAGATCATGGTTATGTTTGTGATAATCATGAGAAGATTGCGGTCACTCAATTTATTAAAGACTATTTTTCCAACCGGCGCAAAGGTTTAACTGATATTGAATTTATGCAAGCATATTTCGCATACAGAGCCCCAATAAAAATCAATACCTACAAATACAGAAAACGTGAAAAAATCGCTGAGGTTTGTATCGAAGGAGTATTTGATGGAGAAGAAAAAACAATCAATGCTTCAAGTAAAGAAGGCGGCACTGCACTTACTGCTCTTCTTCAATCACTTGAAACATATCTAACACCCATTAGTATTGAATCCTATCGTTCACAATCTAATGATAAAGGTGAAGATGCCATGAGTATTGCCTCAATTAGTATTTCCTATAATAATGAATTATATACAGGTATTGGTGAAGATATTGACATTGAGGTTTCTGCCTTAAAAGCCTTAGTCAACGCCGTAAATAGAACTATTACACACAATAAATATTCACTAAAACCAAACAAAATTGCAGGTTAAATATGTCCGAATACAAAGTAACTGTTAAATGGCTTATACAGAAAGATGAAAAATTTACCGATAATAAATATTCTAGGGGTCATCTCTGGGAATTTGATGGAGGAGAAGTTATTCATGCTTCATCTTCACCGCATGTAGTTCCACTGCCCTATTCTGTTGAAGCCAATGTTGATCCTGAAGAAGCCTTCATCGCTTCATTATCTAGTTGTCACATGCTCTTTTTCTTATCCTTTGCAGCTAATAAAAAATTTACTGTAGAAAGTTATACAGATGAAGCCACTGGCATTATGCAAATAGATGATGATAAAAGAATGGCAATGACAGATGTTACATTAAGGCCCAAAATAACTTTTACTGGTGAAAATCAACCAACAAAAAAGCAAATTGATAAAATACACCACAATGCACATAATCAATGTTTTATTGCCAATTCAGTTAAAACGAAAATACATATAAAATGAAAAAAAATATAATTGATAAAGTATGGGACTCTCATGTTATTCAACAAACCCAAGACCATCCAGCAATCTTAGCCATAGATTTTTGCCTTGTACATGAGGTGACATCAGCCCAAGCCTTCGACACACTTAGACTGAAATCTTTACCTGTATTAGATACCAAAAGTTTATTGGCAACAGTTGATCACAGTATTCCAACACGTAAAAATCGTCATGAAATATTTGATGAAATGGCAAAATCTCAAGTGCAGAAACTACGTGACAATGCAAAAGAATTCGATGTTCCTTTTTATGATATGGATTCATCACACCAAGGTATTGTGCATGTGGTTGGACCTGAGTTAGGGATTACTCAACCGGGTATGACCATTGTCTGTGGAGATTCACATACAGCAACACATGGCGCTTTTGGAGCCATTGCTTTTGGGATTGGTACATCAACAGTCGGTCATGTTTTCGCTAGTGGCAGCTTATTAATGAACAAGCCAAAAACAATGAAAGTCGAATTTGAAGGAATATTTCAAGCTGGAGTTTCTGCCAAAGATGCAGTAATGAAATTAATAGCCAACATCGGTATTGGCGGTGCCAACGGACATATTATCGAATATACAGGTTCAGCCATACAAACGATGAGTATGGAAGCGCGCATGACCTTATGCAATATGAGTATTGAATGTGGCGCAGTGGCTGGATTAATAGCCCCTGACCAAACAACCTATGATTATCTAAAAGGAAAAAAATACGCTCCAACGGATAATTGGGATCAAGCCGTCGCTTATTGGAACAGTTTAAAAAGTGATGATAATTGTGATTATGATAAAACCATCAGCATCAATGTCGACGATCTCGAGCCAATGGTCTCTTGGGGAACCAACCCACAACAAGCCATAGAAATCAATAATACCATTCCAAATGATAAAGACAGTATGGCTACCAATGCTTTGGATTATGTCAAACTTTCAATTAATCAGCCAATAAAAGACACAAAGCTTGATTGGGCATTTGTTGGCTCATGCACCAATGGTCGTATAGAAGACATGCGTGTGACTGCTGCCATATTAAAAGACAAGAAGATTGCCGAACATATTACCTTTTATGTCGTCCCTGGGTCTGAACAGGTAATGGCACAAGCAGAAGAAGAAGGTTTAATAGATATTATTAACAACTCAGGAGCTGAATTCAGAATGCCTGGTTGCTCCATGTGTTTAGGCATGAATGATGATAAAGTACCAGCAGGATCCCGTTGTATTTCATCAACCAATCGTAATTTTGTCGGTCGACAAGGCACAGGCAGCATTACGCACCTAGCCTCACCTGCAACTGTGGCAGCCAGCGCTATTGCTGGCAAAATTGTCTCGGCACAAAGTTATTATAATAAAAATGGAGAAATAGCATGAAAGCCTTAACAAAAATTCAAGGTATTGCCATTCCGATGAATATCACCGATATTGATACGGATATCATTATCCCAGCTCAATATTTAACCAGCACCTCACAAATAGGTTATGGAGAACATGCTTTTACACGCCTAAAAGCCAATCCAGATTTTGTGCTAAATCAAGATAAATACAAACAAGCACCAATTCTTATTACAGGTTCTAATTTTGGATGTGGCTCATCAAGAGAACACGCTGTTTGGGCAATAAAGGAACTGGGCATCCAAGCAATCATAGCACCATCATTTGCTGATATATTTACCAATAACGCCAAAAAGAATGGTTTATTACTGATAGAACAATCCCAAAATATTGTTGATGATTTGTTAAATCAAGCAGAAATTAAAGAACTCATACTTAATATAGATATAGAAAATCAAACCATACAAAACAATAAAGAGAATTTAGACTTTACTTTAAATAGCTTCTTTAAACATTGTCTTATCAATGGCTTAGATGAATTAGATTATTTGATGTCAAATATTGAAGGTATTAAAGAATTTAAAGAAAAACAAATTAATAACACATTATTTATTAACAATTAAATTACCATCCTCGCGAAGGTGGGGATGACTAGAAAATAACAATTATGAAAAAAATAGCTATACTAGCTGGTGATGGCATCGGCCCCGAAGTCATGACACAAACTTTACGAGTACTTGATGCTCTAAATTTACCTTTTACAATTGAACATGGCTTAATTGGTGGTGCAGCATATGATGAACACCAATCACATTTTCCAGAACAAACAAAGAAATTGTGCCAATCATCTGAGGCTGTGTTATTTGGCTCTGTCGGTGGCCCCATAGTTGATGCTCACCTGCCTAAATGGCATAAGTGTGAAGCCAATTCAATATTAGCTTTGCGCAAAGCTTTGGCGCTCAATGTCAATCTTCGCCCAGCTACTTTATTTAAATCATTGATTAGTATTTCACCGCTAAAGCCTCAATTGATTGAGCAAGGTGTAGATATTATGATTATCCGTGAACTCTTAGGTGATATCTATTTTGGAGAACACAAACAATTTAAAGAAAATGGCTTACGTGTAGCAACCGATGTTGCTCGTTATGATGAAAACCAAATCAAAATAGCCTTACATCAAGGTTTTAAAACGGCCATGACTAGAAATAAAAAACTAGTCTCAGTCGATAAAGCTAATGTATTAGATACTTCCAAACTATGGCGAACCATTGCTAATGAAGTGGCTCTTGAATACCCTGAAGTCACATTGGAACACATGCTAGTTGATAACTGTGCTATGCAGATTATTCTTAATCCTTCACAATTTGATACCATAGTTACAGCGAATTTATTTGGCGACATTATCTCAGATGCTGCCAGCGCACTACCCGGTTCACTTGGTCTAATGCCATCGGCCAGTTTTTCAGCAGAAGGATTTGGTTTATACGAACCATCCGGTGGTTCTGCTCCAGATATTGCCAATCAAAACATCGCCAACCCTACTGCTCAAATATTAAGTCTAGCATTAATGTTACGCTATTCTTTCAACATAGAACAACAAGCTAGACAAATTGAGCAAGCCATTATTTCCACCTTAGAAGCAGGATTTAGAACTACTGATATCTATCAAGATGGTGATACAAAAGTTGGAACCATTGAGTTTACTGATGAAGTTTTAATTAGATTGTAAGAATATAATCATTCATCAAATATTTGATGTTTGTTTTTTATGATGTACTCAGTTACTAAATTTCCAAATGGCTGATACATAATGTCAAATATCCTTATCTATTTTAACATATGAGTCATATTCATCATGTAACTTCATTTTAGTAAAATTGCAGGCATCGTGTTTTATACTAAGGTGCTTGTCATTCAATCCTAAAGTGTAGAAGTTCAGACGCCATCTGACACATTGCGATTTTTACTAAGAAAATAGTTGCAATAAGAAGAGTTACCCGTTTTGATGTAATTACAACATTAATCAAAATAAAAAATAGGTAACTCTAATGATACATACTAACGAAAAAATTATAAAACATAAAGTCGGTTTACTGAATTTAGCCGAAGAACTTGGAAACGTTTCCAAAGCTTGCAAAATGATGGGTTTATCACGCGATACATTTTATCGCTATAAATCAGCACATGAAGAAGGTGGTGTTCAAGCCTTATTTGAGCGAAATAGACGAACTCCCAACCTCAAAAATAGAATTGATCCTGCTATTGAGTCCATAGTGGTTGAATATGCTTTTGAAGAACCTGCACACGGTCAGACACGCACCAGTAATGAACTACGTAAACGTGGCACATTTGTCTCACCAAGTGGTGTAAGAAGTATTTGGTTACGAAATGATCTTGCCTGTTTTAAACAACGCTTGAAGGCATTATCAGACAAAGTTGCAGAAGATGGTATCATTCTTACTGAAGCACAAGTTGCGGCAATGGAACGCAAGAAACATGACGATGAAGCTTGTGGAGAGATTGATACAGCCCATCCTGGCTACCTTGGCTCGCAAGATACCTACTATGTTGGTACATTCAAAGGTATTGGTCGTGTCTACCAGCAAACTTTTGTGGATACATACTCAAAAGTTGCTCATGCCAAGCTCT
>Ga0209345_10001847_pt1 | contig 24492 bp, 21 predicted proteins | sample Cruoilmetagenom7_FD_187294 | JGI IMG/M metagenome (GOLD analysis project Ga0209345, IMG submission 187294) | Oil polluted marine microbial communities from Coal Oil Point, Santa Barbara, California, USA - Sample 7 (SPAdes) (version 2) | ecosystem: Environmental > Aquatic > Marine > Oil seeps ...
GCGACCCCTTCCGGCAAAGAATGGGTGTCAAACAAGGGCCGCGACGCCAGCACCGTCACCCGCCACCCGGCCCGCGCAAACGCCCCCGCCAGACGCGCCATGACGACGACACCGCCGCCCCGGGTCAGGTTCAGCCCGTCCATCAGGATATGGCGATGGTCGCTCATCCGCGCTCCAATCCAGCGATCATTGCGCCCCACTGGTCCAGCACATGGCGCTGGTCGGCGGTGTCCTTGTACCAGGCCAGAACCATGTCACGGCTGGGTGGATTGTTCAGCAACTTGCGCAGCGCAGCCCCAATGGCCTCAGGCGTTGCCGCCTGTGCGACCGCACCAATCCCCGCGCTCTCCAGCCCCTGGGCCAGATGGCTTTCGGGTTCGACCAGCGCCAGAACCGGCACCCCCAACCCAGCATATGTCAGCACCTTGGACGGGTATGCGACGCGATAGATATCGGGGGTCAGGGACACCAGACCAACACTTGCCTCCGCCACCAGATGTTTCGCCTGGGCAAACGGCAGAAACGGCCCGAACCGCACCTGCGGATGGTCGCCCCAGCGCGCCATCAGATCGGCCTGCGCCGCCCCGTCGCCCAGGAAAAACAGGTCCAGATCGGGATGGTCATCAAAACACTGCGCCACGCCTTCGGCCAGCAGGGGCAGGTTCTGAAACCGCCCCAGATTGCCGGCAAAAATCACCCGGCGCTTGGCGGGGTCGCGGTGCAGCTCGGCGGGCGGCGCATCCCCCGCCGCAAAATCATCCAGCGAGAAGTTGTTGATCACATGCACCGGCAATGCGCCCAGCCCCCGCGCGGCCAGCGTGTCGGCCATATCCTGGGACAGAACAATGATCGCCGCTGACCGGCGCAGCGTCTGATTATCCAACCATCTGAGTATCTTGGCAGGTCGTCCCCGACCCAAACGGCCGCCGGAATAGCCCGAGACCTCAGGGTGGATATCCATCATGTGATAGACGAATTTGGCCCCGACCAAACGCGCCGCAAGGCTGGCCCACCAGGCCGCCAAAACAGGCGGAAAGGTTGACGCCGTCACCACATCGGGGCGCAGCCGCAGCACGTGGAAAAACAGCGCCAAAGCGTAAAGAACCACGTTCACCACCCGCAGCACCGGGTTCTTGCGGTTTTCCTGAAACACCCAACAGCGGCGCACATTCAAACGCCCCAGCAGTTCGCGTTTCGCCGCCTGCGCACCCACGTCGCGATAGGACGGTTTGGAGGCAAACACATGCACCTCGTGCCCCGCGTCCACCATGCCTTCGCCGATTGTGCGCAGCATCAAAGCATACGGTGCCGTATCGGGCCAAAAGTAACGATGGGTGAGCAGAATCTTCATCTCAGCCGTCCAACATGGACAGGATGTGGCCGATCACCTCGTCCTGTTCGCCGTCGCTCATATCGCTGCCCGAGGGCAGGCACAGGCCTTGGTCAAACAAGCGTTCATCAACGCCCGTGCCGTGGTATTGGGCGCCGTCAAACAGCGGCTGCATATGCATCGGTTTCCACAGCGGGCGGCTTTCGATCTGGTATTCCATCAGCTTTTCGCGCAGGTCTTCGCGGGTCACCCCCAGCACAGCAGGGTCCAGCGAGATCGCCGTCAGCCATTTGCTGGAATGGTATCCATCAGGTTCCGGCATGAAGGTGATGCCGGCGCGCGTCAAAGCGGCCTGATAGCGGTCGTTGATCGCACGGCGACGGGCCACACGGTCGTCCAGAACCTCCATCTGGCCCAGACCGATGGCGGCGCAGATGTTGGACAGGCGATAGTTATAGCCATAGGTCGAATGTTCATAGTGGGGCGCCGGGTCGCGGGCTTGGGTCGCCAGGAACCGCGCCTCATCAGCCAGTTTTGCGGATTTGGTCACCAACATACCACCGCCAGATGTGGTGATGATCTTGTTGCCATTGAACGACAGGATTGCGGCGTCGCCGCCCGTGCCGCATTTGCGTCCGCCCTTATGCGTCGCCCCCAGACTTTCGGCGCTGTCGACCACCAGGGCGACGCCATAGCGTCCGCACATGGTTTCCAGTCGTTCCAGGTCCACGCCCTGGCCGTACAGGTCGGTGGGCACGATGGCGCGGGGCAGACGGTTGGCCTTGTTCGCGTCTTCAAGCGCCTGTTCCAACAGGTCACAATCCACCGTCCAGCTGTCAGGCGACAGGTCGAAAAACACCGGTGTCGCGCCTTGGTACAGCACGGGGAAAATGCCACCTGCAAAGGTCATGGAACTGATCCAGACCTCAGACCCTGCGTCGACCCCAACCATGCGCAGCGCCAGGTGCAGCGCGGCCGATCCCGACGACAGACCGACACAGTGCAGCCCCCCGCCCAGATAGTCGCTGACCGACTGTTCAAACGCGTTCAACTGCGGGCCAAGCGGCGCAACAAAGTTGCTGTCAAACGCCGCGTTGACATGATCGCGTTCGGTGCCGCCCATATGTGGGCGTGAAAGCCAGATGCGCATGCTATTCTCCGTATTCCGTCGGTATTTTTGTCGTCGTGTATCCGTGCGCCGCCAGGGGCGCCTGCATGATGTCCAACGCTTCGGTGGGCAGCTCACTCAGCAACGCGCGGCCCTTGCCGACCGATGTGCTGCGCACAGGACCGGCGGCTGTTGCAATGTCACTATCGCTGGCCTCGGTGCCCAGGAAGGTGAGGATCGCGGCCAAACTCCCCGCAGGGTTGGCGGTGAAATCCTCATAGCGCAGCGTCAGAACTCGGGCCGGGTCAATCTGCGCAAAGGCATCGTCCGCATGGCTGACACAGGCGGCCCACTGGCGGGCGCAGATTTCTTCCAACGGCGCGCCGTCCAGCGCCTGCATGCCGTCAAATCGTGGGCCCCAGACCGACAGGCGTTTGGTCTTGCCCAGCATCAACCCGACGCGCGATTTCACAAACGACCAGCCATAGATCGGCAGGTCGGACAGCGGCGTATAACGTGCCTTGGCGGCGAAATATGGCAAGCCCGGCAGTTCCAGATCGCCCTGCCAGCGTTTGCGCGCCGAGGCCACGACATCAACGCCTGAACGCACGATATGCACGTATTTCGCCTCGGGCAGGACCGCATCGACAAAGGGCACGCGCAGAGTATTAGCGCAGGTCTTTTCGACCACGAACCGGGGTTGTGCCGCCTGATACCAAAGCCGTTCAAACGCGCCCCGGATGTACCGGCGCACGCGTGGGGTGGCGTTTGCGGCCGGGATTTCATCATTGGGCCAGGACAGGTTGCCGTGGCGCCAGATCGGGTTGATCTCGTCACAGGTCCAAGTCGCAAACTCCGGCAGGCGCGTCAGCATATCGCGCAGCGCATTGGTGCCTGACCGACCCGCGCCGATGATCACGACAGGGGTGAATTTCAACGCTGAACAGCTCATCCACGCACCGTTTTCATGATATAGGACAGATCACCGCTCAGGCTCCAATTATCCATATATTCCAAATTGATACGCACCTTGTCGGGCCAAATCACGTTGTCATTATAGGCCTCGGGGTCAGGTTGGGCCGCCAACAGTTCTTCCTCGGCGCGGTATTTCAACGTGGCGGGCCCGGTGATGCCCGGTTTCAACTGCAACAGCCGCGTGTCAGCCCCTTGCAAACGGTCCATGTACCCCGGCACATCCGGGCGCGGGCCGACGAATGACATCTGGCCCAGCAGCACGTTCCACAGCTGCGGCAACTCGTCCAGCTTCCAGCGGCGAAACCGGGCGCCCCATGTGGTGATCCGCGCGTCATTGGCCGTGGTCACCGTGGTGCCGCCGACGTTGCGCATGGTGCGCAGTTTCACGACCCTGAACGGTGTGCCGCCCTGCCCCACACGGGTCTGGCAGAAAAATCCGCTGGCGCCGGTGTCGCGCCCGGCGATAACCCAAGTGGCCGCAATAATCGGCCACAGAACCGACAGACCAAGGGCGGCGACCACCAGATCAAAGCCGCGTTTCACAAGACGGTCACCTATCGTCATGGGTGCGAATTCCGTCCCATTGATTGGACAGCCGCGCGGTGCCCAGAACCAGGCTGACCACCCGCTCAGAGGTGTTGGTGATGCAGTAATCGGCGGGCACCGGATGCGGCGTGCCAGCGGCTTCACGTTCAGCAAACATCCGGGTGACGGCGTCGATGCCGCCCAGCATGGTGTCGCGGTCCAGCCCGGTCATGATCAGGCAGCCAACATCGACGCCTTCGGGCCGTTCAATCGCATCGCGCGGGGTGATCGCGGGAAAGCCCAGCATCGAAGCCTCTTCGGCAATCGTGCCACTGTCGGACACCGCACAAAAGGCATTCATTTGCAGGTTGTTATAGTCGTGAAAGCCGAAGGGCTTGGAATACTGCACCTTGTCGTGGAACGTCACATCCAGCGCCTCGAGCCGCTTGCGCGTGCGCGGATGGGTCGAGACGATGACCGGGAAACCATAGCTTTCGGCCAGCGTGTTCAGCGTGTCCACCAGCGATGCCAGACGCGCCGGGCTGTCGACGTTTTCTTCGCGGTGCAGCGACACGATGAAATACTCACGCCGTGTCAGGTTCAGGCGTGTCAGCACGTCCGAGGCCTCGATCTGGTCGCGGTAATGTTCCAACACTTCGCGCATTGGGCTGCCGGTCAGGTTGATACGGCGATGTTCCAGCCCTTCGGCCAGCAGGTGGCGGCGCGCGTGTTCGGTATAGACCAGGTTGAAATCGGCAATGTGGTCGACCAGACGCCGGTTGGTTTCCTCAGGCACATTGCGATCGAAACTGCGATTGCCGGCCTCCATGTGATACACGGGCACCTTCATGCGGCGCGCCATGATGGCGGAAATGGCGGAATTCGTGTCACCTAGGATCACCACCGCGTCGGGTTTCTCCTGTGCCAGCACCTTTTCGACCTCGGTCAGGATGCCGCCCAGGGTCTCGCCCAGGCTACCGCCGCCAACGCCCAGAAAATGGTCGGGCTTGCGCACGCCAAGGTCCTCAAAGAACACTTCGTTCAGCTCGTAATCCCAGTTCTGGCCGGTGTGTACGATCACGTGGTCCGTGTACTGGTCCAGCCGGTCCATCACGCGGCTCAGGCGGATGATTTCGGGGCGTGTGCCCAGGATGGTCATGACTTTCAGCTTGTTCATGGCAGCACCTTATCCGCGTAAGTATCAGGGTTTTCGGGATCAAACAGGTCGTGGGTCCAAAACAGGGTCAACAGATCGCCGCCGCTTACGTTTTCGATCGAATGGGTGTGCAGGGTGGGCATGTCGACGGGCGCAGGTGCGTCACCGGTGACGCGGTATTCCCAGACCTCGTCAGACAGCACCTTGCGGATGCGAATGATCGCTTCGCCTTGGACCACCAGAAACCGTTCGACCTTGCCCAGATGGAAATGATCGCCGCGCGTGACGCCAGGCTTGGTGGTCGACAGGAATGTCTGGCCACCTCCGCCGCCTTTGACAGCTTCAAACAGGGTGCCACGTGCGTCAGAGTTCAGCGTCAGGGGCCGCGGCCAGCCCCCCGGATAGGTTGCCGCACGATAGCTGTTGAACAGCTGACGGGTGAAATTATCGGACAGATCGGGAAAGACATTGGCGCCGTAAAGGGTGTGGAAGCCCTGCAACACTTGCAGAAGCTGTGGCACACTGATGTCCCGCGCGTCAGGCGCCAGATCGCCGTTGAGGCCGCTCGATGCGGCGTCAATGGCGGCCCCGGCGGCGGCACCTGCATGCAGCAGATTGACCCGGCCCTCAGGGTTCACGCTGGGCGTATCCCCGGCGATGATCTGGGCGATCAACGTGGCAGTCACATTGTTGTAATGGGGCCGCGCGCCTTCGCCAAAGATATGGGGCAGGATCAGGTTGGTGAACCGGGGTGTTGCCGCCGACAAAACCTCGGCGGCACGCGCCTTGCCGCGACCATAAGGCGTATCGCCGCCCGCGTGGGTCGAATTGGCATAGACCACGTGCGGCCAGCCGTCCAAGGCATCGGCCAGACGCTGGGCAATCGCCGGATTGGCGGCCTCGACCACCTCGTCGGCTGCGCGGTTCACGCCTGCGAAATGCAGCACCATGTCGGCGCCCTTCAGCGCCGTCGCCAGTGCGACGTCATCGTCAAACGCGGCGTGGTCCAGCGCGACGATGTCCCAAGGGGCCGCGCGCCCCTTGAACCCGGCGGCGCAGTTCGCGGCATGCAGGCGCGCATGCGCGTGCCAGCCGATCAGCCCGCCCGCGCCCGTGATGACAACCCGTTTCATTTGCCAGCCTTCCAGGCGGCCAATTCGGCCTGCACTTCGGGCAGCGACAACAGCAGATCCTTCACCCCCTGCACCGACAGCTGTTCGGTGTTGTGGGAATGGTAATCCTCGAATGTTTTGGTCTGGGTGTCGCCTTCGGAAAAGAACGGCTTATAGTTCAGATCGCGCGTATCCAGCATGATGCGGTAATAGTCGCCCATGTCTTCGGAGCTGGCCAATTCCTGCGCGGATGCCAGCGTTTCGTACAGCTTTTCCGCGTGACGCCAGCCGATATTTTCGACCGGATGATCCGGCAGGTCGAACAGCTCTTTCAACGCCTGCACCAGGTCGGCGATGGTCGAGGCCGGCGCTTTCTTGATAAACAGATCACCCTGACGGGCATGTTCAAACGCGTAGTTCACCAAGGCAACGCTGTCGCGCAGCGGCATCAGGAACCGCGTCATGGTCGGTTCGGTCACCGTGATCGGCTTGCCCGATTTCAGCTGTCGGATGAACAGCGGAATGGCGGAACCACGCGAATACATCACGTTGCCATAGCGCACGCAGGAAATGATGGTTTTGCCATCCGGCCCCAGATCGCGGGCCGCCGCTTGGGCGTGTTTTTCCATCATCGCCTTGGACATGCCCATGGCATTGACGGGAAAGACCGCTTTGTCGGTCGACAGGCAGACCAGGCTTTGCACATCGGCGCGGATCGCCGCGCGGATCACGTTTTCGGACCCGATCACGTTGGTGCGCACCGCTTCATGCGGGAAGAATTCACAGCTGGGCACCTGTTTCAGCGCGGCGGCGTGAAACACGCATTGCACCCCGTGCATGGCCCGTTCCACCGCATCACGGTCGCGGATATCGCCGATGTAATACCGCACCCGATCATCGCGCAGATCATTGCGCAGCGCGTCCTGCTTTTCTTCGTCGCGCGACAGGATGCGAACTTCGCTCACGCCCTGCTCCAACAACCCGCGCAGCATCGTCTTGCCAAACGACCCCGTGCCCCCGGTAATCAGGACATTTTCAACCGCTGCACCCATGCGAACCCCCAACGCCAAACCTGTGCTGTAATTACACGTCGGGGTTGCCGGATGTCCACCTTATATAGGCGGGGAAAAATGCCGCAATTTCAGCACAAACACGTGGCTCAGCGGTTATTTGCCATAGTAGTCGCGGAACCAGGCCACGAACTGATCCACCCCGTCGCGAAAGTCGGTTTGCGGCGCATATCCGGTCAGGCGCTTCAGCAAGGTCGCGTCGGCCCAGGTGGCGGGCACGTCACCGGGTTGCATGTCCATGTAATTGCGGGTGGCTTTCTGGCCCAGGCTGGTCTCGATCGCCTCGACGAAATCCAACAGGCGCACCTTTTCGGAATTGCCGATATTGACCACACGGTGGGGGGCGACGGGGGACAGGCTGTCGCCCTCTTCGACCTGATCGGCGCTGACGGGGCGCACGGGGGCGGTGTCGATCAACAGCCGGATCGCGCGCACAAGATCGGTCACATAGGTGAAATCGCGATACATGTCGCCGTGGTTATAGATGTCGATGGCTCGCCCATCCAGGATCGCATCAACGAATTTATACAGCGCCATATCGGGCCGCCCCCAAGGGCCATAGACGGTGAAAAACCTGAACATGGTCGTCGGGATATTCCACAGATGCGCATAGGAATGCGACATGACCTCGTTTGCCTTCTTGGTGGCGGCATAAATGGTCAGCGGCGCATCCACCTTGTCGGTTTCCGCAAAGGGCACCTTTTCGTTGGCCCCATAGACCGAACTGGTCGAGGCCATCAGCAGATGGCGCGGCTGTTCGATGCGCGCGGCCTCCATCACATTGAAGGTGCCGATCAGGTTTGCGTCCACATAAGATCGCGGATTTTCAAGGCTATAGCGCACCCCCGCCTGGGCGGCCAGATGCACGATCACATCGGGTTTGAAGGCGGCGCAGGCGTCTTGCACCTGACTGCCGTCCTCCAGCATCGCCTCGGTCGCCGAGAAGTTCGGGTTCTGGTGCAACATGGCGTGGCGGCGGTGTTTCAGGCTGACGTCATAGTAATCCGTCATGCCGTCGAACCCATGCACGATCATGCCCTCCTCCAGCAGCAATTGCGCCAGATGAAAGCCGATGAACCCTGCGGTGCCGGTGATGAAAACGCGTGTCATGGTGTCAGCCTTCTGGTGGGGTCAGTTTCTGGTCATAATCGCCAACGCTGGGTTCGTCACGCAGAAGGTGATCCAGCGCGGTGAAGATTGCGTAAAGTTCGGCCTCGCCTCGCATGCTTTCGCAGACCACCACCAGGTTCGGCGTGTTGGAACTGGCCCGGATCAATCCCCATCCGCCGCCCTGCAACATCACCCGCGCACCGTTCACCGTGACGATCTGCTCAATCCGCCGCCCGGCCAGGCTGTCCATGGCCTTAAGCCGCTGCGTGATCCGTTCGACCACGTCGTATTTCTGATCATCCGGGCAAAAGGGCGACATCGACGGGCTGGTCCAGCTTTGGCCCAGGCCGCCCGCCAGATCGGCAAAGCTGTGATCCGGGTTCCGCTCCAACAGTTTGCAGATTTCCACCGCGACGCGCAGGCCACAGTCGTATCCGCGCCCGATCGGCGGGGCCAGAAAATAGTGGCCGGATTTCTCGAACCCCGCCAACGCGCCCGTGTCGCGCACGCGACGTTTCATGTGGCTGTGGCCGGTTTTCCAGTATTCGGTGGTCACCCCGTGGGCGGCCAGCACCGGATCGGTGGCAAACAACCCGGTGGATTTCACGTCGACCACCAGATGCGCGCCGGGGTGGCGTGGTGCCCAGTCGCGCGCCAGCATCAGCCCGACCTTGTCGGCAAAGACCTCTTCTCCAGTCCCATCGACAACGCCACAACGGTCGCCGTCACCGTCAAATCCCAACGCGATGTCGGCCCCGCTGTCGCGCACCATGCGCGCCATGTCGTGCAGCATTTCCAGCGCTTCGGGGTTGGGGTTATAGTGCGGAAAATCCCAGTCCAGATCGGTGTGCAGGCCCACAACCTCGGCCCCGATCCGGGTCAGCATCTCAGGGGCGAAATCGCCCGCCGTGCCGTTGCCCGTGGCGCAGACCACCCTTAACGGACGGCTCAAGCGGACATCGCCGACCAGATCGTCAAGATATGCCTCGCGCATTCCTTCGACCACCTGCACCGTGCCACCGGGGCGCGCGCGCCCCTGCCCTTGCAACGCAATTTCGCGCAGTTCGGCCATTTCGGCGGGGCCGTGGGTGACGGGGAACTCAAAGCCCATCTTGACCCCGGTCCAGCCGTTTGGATTGTGGCTGGCGGTGACCATGGCGACGCCAGAGACTCCCAGATGCCCTTGGGCGAAATAGGCCATGGGCGACAGCGCGGTGCCGATGTCATGCACCTGACATCCGGCCCGCACCAGCCCCCGGATCAAAGCCGCGCGAACATCTGCGGAATAGCTGCGATAATCGCTGCCCACGACGATGGAGGGCTTCAGCTCGTGGTGGTGCATTTGCGTGCCGATCGCCAGGCCCAGCGCCTGCATCCCATCCAGATCGATGCCGCCCGGAAAGGGCCAGCGCGCATCATATTCGCGAAAGCCGGAAGGCGCGATCATGCGCCACCTTCCGGGGCGCGGGCATAGATGTCGTCATGGCGTTCGATGTCGTCTTCACCCAGGTAAGATCCCGTCTGGACCTCAATCAAAACAACCGGTAATTTTCCCGGATTTTCAAGACGATGCCGGGTGCCCACGGGCACATAGACGCTTTCGTTTTCGCTCAGCAGCCGCAGGTCATCCCCGATGGTCACACGCGCCGCGCCTTCGACGACGATCCAGTGTTCGGCCCGGTGCAGATGGCTTTGCAGGCTCAGGCTGGCACCGGGGTTCACGACAATGCGTTTGACCTGAAACCGCCCGCCCACGGCCAGACTTTCGAACCAGCCCCAGGGGCGGTGGTCGCGGGGGAATTCATGCGCCTGTCGCGCGCCGGACAGGCGCAACGCGGCGACCACCTGGCCCACATCCTGCGCCCGGTCCAAATCGGCGACCAGCACGCCGTCGGGCATGGCAATGGCGGCTATATTGCGCAAGCCCAACCCGACCAGTTCCTGATGTCCATCCTCGGACCGCAACAAGGTGTTTTCGCAATCAATTGCGGTCACAGGCCCAGCGCGCACAACACCGGTTTCATCCAGATCCCCCTCGCGCCAGACCGCGTCCCAGCTGCCCAGGTCTGACCAGCCATGAGCAAAGGGCACCGCGACGATATTGTCGGTATGTTCCATGATCGCATAGTCCAGGCTGATCCCGTCGACAGCGGCCCAGGCATCGGCATCCAGCCGCAAAAACCCCAGATCGCTTTTCGCCTTTTCAACGGCCTGCGTCACCGGAGCGACCAGATCGAGCGCATGGGCGTCAAACGCGGCCAAAATGGCGCGCACAGAAAACAGGAAGATCCCGGCGTTCCACAGGTATTTCCCCGAGGCAACCATGCGCGCGGCCTCGGCCCCATCCGGTTTTTCGACGAACCGTTTCAGCGGCACGACCGGGGCGGCACCGGGCCTGCCGTCCAGCTCCAGATAGCCATAGCCGGTTTCGGGGCGGTCAGGCACGACACCAAAAGTGACCAAATGGCCCGCCTGTGCGGCGTCAGCCCCGGCCATGACATCGGCGCGAAACCCGTCCTCGACCCCAATCGCATGATCCGATGGCGCGACCAGCATCAGCCCATCAGGGTCGGTTTGCGCCAGATACAGGGCGGCGGCCAGAACGGCGGGCGCAGTATTGCGCCCCTCGGGTTCGATCAGCACCGCGCCGGGGTCGATCCCGACTTCGGCCAGTTGTTGGGTGGCAATGAACCGGTATTGCGCGCCGGTCATCACCACAGGCGCGGCGAAACCATCGCCAGACAGGCGTCGGGCGGTGGCCTGAAACAGGGTGTCATCGCCCGCCAGCCGGGCAAATTGTTTCGGATAGGACTTGCGCGACAGGGGCCAGAGCCGGGTCCCCAGGCCGCCGCACAGAATTACGGGATGGATCACGCGCGCGGGCTCCTTCAAGGCACATCAGGGCCGGTGGATCGGCCTTGCCCCATCCTGTCGCAAAGCCTGCGCGAAGCCAACCCCCGACGAACACCTCAGGGTTGCGTATGCGAATTTCGCAGGGGCAAACAATGGCTTGCTGCGCGCAGGCTTTGGCGGCACAGTCAGCCCATGACCGATCCTTCTGCCCCGCCTCGCTTCCGCCTGCGCGTCGTGTTCGGCCCCGAAGACTGGATGGGGCCGGGCAAGGCCGAACTGCTGGAACACATTGCCCAAAGCGGGTCGATTTCGGCCGCGGGGCGCGAGATGGGCATGAGCTACAAACGCGCCTGGCAGTTGGTCGAAGCGATGAACGAGATGTTTCGCGAGCCTTTGGTGCACAGCAGCCGGGGCGGCGCGCATGGCGGCGGCGCGGTTCTGACCCCCGCCGGGCTGGCCGTGTTAGAGGAGTATCGCGGGCTGGAAGACACCGCGCGCCGCGCCGGCGCCGCCCATATCGAGCGGTTGCACTCCATGCTGCGCGATACTCCCGACGGAAAATAACGCTTGCCCCATGGGGGGCATTTCCGTTATTTCCGAAGAAACATATCGAACCTAAGCGACCAACTCCATGCGTAGCCTATTCGCCATTCTTGCCACGACCCTGCTTGCCACCCCGGCGGTGGCGGACCGCGTCACGGTGTTCGCCGCGTCAAGCCTGAAAAACGCGTTGCAGGAGGTCGCCGACGGCTTCAACGCTGCAACCGGCCATGACGCGGTTCTGTCGCTGGCCGGGTCATCTGCCTTGGCGCGTCAGATCCAGATGGGCGCCCCGGCGGATGTGTTCATTTCAGCCAATGTGGCGTGGATGGATGCAGTCCAGGCAGAGAGCCTGGTTAACGCAGACAGCCGCATTGATCTGATCGGCAATCGCTTGGTGCTGATCGGTCCTCACCCCGCCACTGTCGAGATTTCGCCCGCGCTGGACCTGGCCAAACTTTTGGGTGACGGTCACCTGTCCATGGCGCTGGTTCAGGCGGTCCCTGCGGGGATTTACGGCAAGGCGGCATTGGAACATCTGGGTCTGTGGGACAGCGTTGCGCCGCGTGTTGCGCAGGCCGACAATGCGCGCGCTGCGCTGGCGCTGGTGTCGCTGGGCCAGGCGCCGCTGGGTGTGGTTTACGCAACTGACGCGCAGGCGGACGCACGGGTTCACGTGCTGGGCCAGTTTCCGGCCGATAGCCACCCAAGGGTCACATATCCGGCCGCAGCAGCGACCAGCGCCGGGGCGGCCGCGCATGACTTCCTGGCCTATCTACAGGGCGACGCGGCACAGGCCATATTTGCACGCCATGGCTTCCTGACGGGGGCACAGTAAGATGGCGTGGCTGGGCCCTGAGGAATGGCAGGCCGTTGCCCTGTCGTTGCGGGTCGCGGGCTGGGCTGTATTGTGCAGCCTGCCGCTGGGCATCTTCACCGCCCATGCCTTGGCCCGCTGGGAGTTCCCCGGCAAGCAGATCGTCAACGGTCTGGTGCATCTGCCGTTGGTGCTGCCGCCGGTCGTGACCGGATACCTGTTGCTGCTGACCTTTGGCGTCAACGCCCCCGTGGGCGGATTTCTGAAAGACCTGGGCATCGTCTTTGCCTTTCGCTGGTCGGGCGCGGCGCTGGCGGCAGCGGTCATGGCCTTCCCCCTTATGGTGCGCGCCATACGTCTGTCGATCGAAGCGGTGGACCCAAACCTGGAACAGGCCGCCGCGACCCTTGGTGCATCGCGTCTGTGGGTGTTTGGCACCGTCACCCTGCCCCTGATCCTGCCCGGCATTCTGGCCGGTGCGATCCTGGCCTTTGCCAAGGCGATGGGCGAATTTGGCGCGACGATCACGTTCGTGTCGAACATCCCCGGCCAGACGCAAACCCTGCCCTCGGCGATCTATGCGTTCTTGCAGGTACCCGGCGGTGAAAGCGCTGCGATCCGGCTGGTCGTGGTGTCGGTCATCCTGGCGATGGCGGCGCTGGTGGCCTCCGAGATCCTGGCCAAACGCATTGCAAAACGGGTGGCGGGCGGATGAGCATATCGGTCCGCCTGAACCACCGCTTTGACGGGCTGGAGCTGGACGTCGCCTTTGAGGCGCCCCCCGGTGTGACCGTGCTGTTTGGCCAGTCAGGATCAGGCAAAACCACGGTGATCAACGCAGTTGCCGGGCTGTTACGCCCGCAATCGGGCCGGGTGTCGGTCGACGGGCGCACGCTGTTTGACACCGAAACGCACAGCTGGTTGCCGCCACACAAACGCCGTCTGGGATATGTCTTTCAAGAGGCGCGGCTGTTTCCCCACCTGACCGTACGCCAAAACCTGAGTTATGGCCGTTGGTTCGCGCCGCGCGATGGCCAGGGCACGGGGGAAGACTTTGACAAGATCGTCGATCTGCTGGGGCTTGGCCCGTTGCTGGACCGCCGCCCGGCCCTGCTGTCGGGCGGTGAAAAGCAGCGCGTTGCCATTGGGCGCGCGGTGTTGGCCCGCCCGCAGCTGATCTTGGCAGATGAACCGCTGGCCGCGCTGGATGGGCCGCGAAAATCCGAAATCCTCAGCTATTTCGAACGGTTGCGCGACGATCTGGCGCTGCCGATCCTGTATGTCAGCCACTCTGCCACCGAGGTCGCGCGCCTGGCCACCACCGTGATCGCGCTGGACGGTGGCAAGGTCGTGCGTCAGGGCCCGCCGACGCAGGTCTTTTCCGACCCCAGCTTTGCCCCAGCAGGTGTGCGCAGTGTCGGCGCGGTGTTGGAAGCGCGTGTCGCGTGCCACCATGACGATGGGCTGAGCGAGCTGGACGCAGGCGGTGTGCCGCTGTTCCTGCCGCATGTAAACCGCCCGCTCGGCACGCCCTTGCGCGTGCGCATTGCGGCGCAGGATGTGATGGTGTCGCTGAACACCCCCACCGGCATGTCGGCGTTGAATGTGCTGCCGGGCACGGTTGGCGCGGTGCGAACCGGTGACGGGCCCGGCGCGATTGTGTCGATCGACACCGCTGCGGGCCGGGTGTTGGCGCGGGTGACCCGCCGCTCGGTCGCTGCGTTGGCCCTGTCGCCGGGCGTGGCGTGCCATGCCATCGTCAAAACCGTCGCCATCGCCCCTGAGGATGTCAGCGGCCCGCCGAAAGCCCCGGAGCAGCCGTAAAAAGCCGCTGAAAATCCGGCAAAATTGACGCAGACCCATTGAAAAATGCCGGAAACCGTCTGACTGTGTTATCATGGTGTTCCAGAGGTGGCTTCGCCTTTTTTCACAAGGCTTTTGCACCAGTCCAGCCGGGCAGCCCAGCCGGGCCTTGGTATTTTGGGTGACAGCAAAAGGGGTATGGATATGCGTTTTTCTTCCGTTTTTTCAAATGCTTTCGGGGCGACCGGTCTTTTGATATGTTGCGGGATCGGCCAGCCTATTCTGGCCGAAGAGCTGCAAGGCGATCCTGCGACCTGGGTCACGACGGGCGAGACGCTGTTGTGGGGCAGCGATGGCACAACAGACCCCGCACGCGCGCGCAGCCTGTTTGAAACCGCCGCCGCCCAAGGCAACCTGAAAGCCATGCGCATTCTGGGTGAACAGCTGTTGGGCGGCTGGGTTTTCGATCAGGACGTCGATCAAGGCGTTGCCCTGCTGGAACAGGCCGCCGGGGCCGGTGATCCTGTGGCCCAACGCGTGCTGGGCCAGGCCTTCTTGTGGGGCACCGGGGTTCAGCCGGACGCGCCCAAGGCCCGTACCTTTCTGGATCAGGCGGTTGCCGGGGGCGACCATGACGCCATGCGCGTTCTGGGTGAACAGTTGATTATCGGAGGCGCGCTTGGGGCCGATCCCGCCGCCGGGCGTGGCTTGTTGCGCGCGGCCATTGATGCGGGTGACGTGACGGCGCAGGTGACGCTGGGCACCTTGCTGTTGCACGGCACCGGGTTGGCGCAAGACAAAGCCGGCGCGCTGGAGCTGTTCGAGGCCGCCGCGACACAGGGCAATGGCGAGGGGCTGCTGGCATACGGCGAAGCTCTGATGTGGAGCCTGCGCGACCCGACCAGGGCCGAGGCCTATTTGAACCGGGCGGGGGATCTGGGGGCCAATGACGCCTGGGCTGTTTTGGCAAATGGCGCGATGTATGGCTATCTGGGCGGTGGCAACTTTTCGCGGGCCAAATTCGACCCCTATGCCGCAAAGGCCCGCGCGGGCGGGGTCGACAAGATCGAAATCCTAGAGGCCGAACGCCTGATGTGGGGCATCAATATGCGCGCCAGCGGGCCGCAGACCATTGCCCATCTGACCACCGCCGCCCAGGCTGGCAACAGCGCCGCCGCACGGTTCCTGATCGAGCTTCTGCGGGACGGCAACGGATTGAACCTGCACCCATCACCCGAGGACGCGCGCGCAGCCCTGGACCAGTTCGCGCCGCTATTGGACGCGGCAGATGTCGCGCGATACGACCTGACGCTTGCGGCCGCCAAGGCGCGTGACATCGCCAGTTTTGCCCGTGCTGCCGAAGCCATCGCCGCCCGCCCAGAGCTGATGACCATCGCCTTTGGCAAGGACATTTATAAGGCCAGCCCGAACGTCGCGTTCTATCTGCTTCAGATCAGATTGCAGCACGACGGCCTGTATCACGGCGCGTTGAACGGGTTTGCCACGGCCAACACCCTGACAGCAGTCTATCAGGCCTGTCTTCAGGACCTTGATCGCGCGTTATGTGCCGACAGTGTCATGCGGGCCGATGTGATCGGGCCGCTGCTGGCAAGATGACCGACACCAGAAAAGATAGGGACTGCACCATATGAACGAGACGACGTCCCCCGCGCCCCGGCCCACAAATGACGCCGCGCGCACCATACGGTTCGTACTTTGGGCCGGGGTCATGCTGGCGGGCATCCTGGCGGTGTGTCGCGTGGTGGCGCTGGGCGAGACCCTGGCGACCGGCACCATCGGCCACAGGGTCGCCCTGTTGGTTCAGGGCCTGTGGCAGGACTGGTTGATCGTCCTGGGGCTGGTTCTGGTCACGCTGGCCGTTCTGCGGTCGCTGACCGACGTTGGCACACGGCGTTTGGCGGTTGCAACCTTTGTCGTGCTGGCCACGACAGTGTTGCTGATCGGCGTGGCGAACCTTGTGGCGCTGCGCCTGTTGGGCTCGCCCGCGACGACGGCCTGGCTTGGCTATGGCGATACCGCGCCCATGGAGGCCGCGCTGGCCCATGCCCGCACGCGGGTCACGCTCAGCCAGATCGTCTGGAGTCTGGGCGCGGTGTTGCTGTTGTGGCTGGGCGCGTTCGGGCTTGCGGGTGTGACCAGAACCGCGGGGATCGCCAGCGTGATGATCGGGGCGATGAGCGTTGTGATCATCGCAGGCGCAGCCAGCCGTAACACCGTGTTGGGCACGACAAGGGTCTGGCTGGACAGCCCCATTGTCGCCTTTCTGGCGTCGGTCGGCACCAGGCAGGCCACGGACACACAGACAGGCGAGACAGTCGAGACAGGGGCAATGCCAGCGGGACAGCGCGATCTCTCCGCCGCCGCGCCGCTTGTTCGACCCGACCAGCCCGCCAAGCCGCTGCGCAATGTGATCCTTTTTACCTTTGGCGCCACACCGGCCAAACAGGCCCAGGGATGGGGCGGCACACATGCGGTAACACCGAACCTGGCCAGCCGTCTGGACCAGGCGTTGGCCTTTGATCAGGCCTATGCCCATGTGCCCACATCTGACGCCTTTCTGGTGTCGCTGTTGGCGGGCGTCATTCCTGAAATGTCGGCGGACTGGGCGACCTATCGGCCTACGGGTCTGGATGTCGTGTCGCTGGCCGATGTGTTGGCGATGAATGGGCTGCGCACCGGGTTCTTCAACGCCTCCGACACCCGGCTTCAGTCCACCGCAGATCTTCTGTCGTCCATGGGGTTCCCTGCTGTGTATGACAATCGCGACTGGAGCTGTGAGACCGGAACACCTGACACCCAGACCCAAGCCCGCGACCTGTGCGGTGCCGATCAGATCACCGATTGGATCGCGCAAGACCCAGATGCGCCCTTTTTCGTGGCGTTTCACACCGGCATGACGCGGCATCCCTATGACCCCGGCGCGGCGCCGCAGACGTATGTCGCGGACACGGATCACAACAACTACCTGAACGCCTTGCGGGTCGGAGACCAGGCCTTTGGTCACCTGATGGCCTATCTGGATCAGTCCGGCCTGGCCGATGAAACCCTGGTGATCGCCCTGGGGGATCACGGCGAGGCCTTTGGCGAACATGGCACCCGTGGTCCGGCCGCCGGGCTTTACGAGGAAAACGTGCACATTCCGCTGGCCCTGATGAACCCACAGCTGTTTACCGGCGACCGCAGCGACCTTATCGTTGGTGTCTCGGACATGGCCGCAACGATCACCGACCTCATGGGCTTTGCGACCCCGTCTTCGTGGCAGGGGATGTCGGTGTTCGCCCAGGGGCGGCGGGATGGCGTGCTGTTCTTTGCGCCGTGGAATGGGGACCAGATCGGCGTCCGCATCGGGGACCACAAATACATTTACCATGGTGCCTCTGATCAGGCGCTGCTATTTGATCTGGCCAATGATCCGGCAGAACGCCAGTCCCTTGTTGCCAGCGATCCCAAGGCTGCCGAAGCCGCGCGTGATGCGATGGGGCGGGCCGTGGCGGCCCACAACAGCTTTGCCGACTGGCTGAGACAGACACGCAGCGTTGCGCAGATTGCAAACACCACCCCGACCGTGGTCGAAATCATTGCCTCGGGCACCCGGTTCGAAGCGGCGCCACAGGCCTGGGTGACCCTTGATGGCGAGAGCATTGGCGGCTTTGAGGTCGTCACCGCGCCGTCTAACGCGACCCGCGCGGTCACCGCCACTGAAATTGCGCAAGCCATGGCGTCCTATCGCCTTGCCGTGTCTGCGCCGCCCTGCGCCAGCACGCTTGAGATTTTCTTTCTCAATGACGCCTGGGCCGGAGAGGGGCTGAGCGGCGACACGGATCTGGTTATCCGATCCGTCCAGGTCGGCGCGACGTCCTATGTCGCCAATCAGTTCCAGTTGTTGCAAGAGGGGGGTGGCGGGCCGTTTTGGGATGACTTTCGCTTGTCGCGCCAGGGTGGCCTGCGGATCGCTCTGGAGCCGGGGCTGGACTGTCCGCCTGCGGACCCGATTGCGCAGGAGTAGAATGGGCCGCGCCCGCGCGCCCGTCCTGTTCGTTTGCCCCCCGGAAACAAGACCTTTTACCGGTGTGCAAACTGCGATTAAGTTATCCTTAAGCCGAATCGCGATACGGACCGTTGCGAGTGCGTTTCAGTTGTATCACCCAAGCACGAATCTTCCTCCGGTAGCATTCCGTTAAGAAAGTCGCCCTAAACCTGACTGAATCGATCCATTTTGATCCACTTCATTGAGGGGTTTGGGGAACTGCGGTATAATTTCTGCATAAGGAAACTCTGGGAAATACATGAAAATACACTGGAATTTCCAATGCTCGAGAGGGGGCAGGAAAGGCGTATAGAATGGTTAACATCAAGACATTTAATCCGGAGTTTGTCGCGCAAGCCAAACAACCCGAATTTCCGGTACAAGTAACAGTCATTACAGGGGGCGCAGGGTTCATTGGATCGAACCTGTGCAGGCGCCTCGTGGAAGATGGTCAGAATGTGATTTGTGTCGACAATTTCGACACCGGTCGGATTCAGAATATTGCGGACCTGTTGTCCGACCCGCACTTTAGGCTGTTTCGCCATGACATTGTCGACCCGTTCGACATCACGGGACCGGTCACGCGGATTTACAATTTCGCCTGCCCGGCGTCGCCGCCAAAGTATCAAAAAGATCCGGTTCACACGCTGAAAACCTCGGTCGTGGGGGCGATCAATCTTCTTGATCTGGCCGAACGGACCGGCGCGCGCGTGCTGCAATCGTCGACGTCTGAGGTCTATGGCGACCCTGACATCAGCCCGCAACCCGAGACCTATCGCGGCTTGGTCAACACTGTTGGCCCACGGTCCTGTTACGACGAGGGCAAGCGGGCGGCGGAAACCCTGTTTCACGACACGTTTCTGACCAGGGGCGTCGATGTACGGATTGCACGGATTTTCAACACCTACGGGCCGCAGATGGACCCCGAAGACGGGCGTGTGATTTCGAACTTTGCGGTTCAGGCGCTGTCGGGCCAGGCGTTGACGATCTATGGAGACGGATCACAGACGCGGGCCTTCTGCTATGTCGATGACATGCTGGATGGGCTGGTGGCGCTGATGGAAACCGACACGGCGGGGGCCGAACCGGTAAATCTGGGCAACCCCGGTGAATTCACCATCAAGGACCTTGCCGAGACGGTTCTGAGCATGACGCAGTCCACCGCCGGGATCAGTTATCACGACCTGCCGGTTGATGATCCGCGCCAGCGCCGCCCGGATATCACGCGCGCGACCAACCTTCTGGGGTGGAGCCCGAAGATATCCCTGCACGAAGGCCTGGTGCCAACAATCGAGTATTTCCAACAGGAAATCGCGCTATTGCAAGGGTTCAAAGGGGGCGCGGAATGAGCCTTGGCTGCACAGTCCCGGGCGAAGGCTCGGGAATTGGGCACAATGGGGGCGACAAGCCGGTTTGGCTCAGGTGTCCGGCTGCGGCGCGGCCTTGGGCTGCGGTTCTTTCTGCGCGTAAAACATGACCCGCCGCCGCCATCCAGCGCTTGATCCCAGGCCATTTCTTCAGCCGATGCTGACGGGTTGGACGGCGTTGAAATACAACTTGATTGTCGGGCTGTGGCTGGTGCTGGCCGCCTGGTTCTGGGTTTGGTGGCTGGACCCCAGCCATATCCTGGGCGCTGGGCGATACTGGCTGATCACGGGCGGGATGCTGTGGATCTGGGGCATGCAGCTGTATTTCGCGTTGGTGTTCTTGCAAGCGCACAAGTCCAGCGCGCCCATGCCACAACCCGGGCAATGGCGTGTGGCGATGATCGTGACAAAAACCCCTGCCGAGCCCTTTGAAATCGTGCGCAAGACGCTTGAGGCGATGTTGGCGCAGGATTATCCGCACGATACATGGTTGGCGGATGAGGCCCCAAGCGGGGAAACCCGCATGTGGTGCGCCGCCCATGGCGTTCGGATTTCGACCCGCGAAGGGGTCGAGGACTATCACCGCGCCCAATGGCCCCGCCGGACCCGCTGCAAAGAAGGTAATCTGATCTATTTCTACGATCACTGGGGCTATGACGCCTATGATATCGTGTCACAACTGGACACCGACCATGTGCCACAACCCGGGTATCTGCGCGAAATGGTACGCCCCTTTGTCGACCCGGATGTGGGGTACGTCTCGGCCCCGTCGATCTGTTCGGCGAATGCCGATGACCACTGGGCGGCGCGCACGCGGCTGTATTCCGAAGCCGCCTTTCACGGCGTGTTCCAGGCCGGGTATACCAAGGTGCTGACCCCGATGTGTATCGGGTCGCATTACGCGGTGCGCACTGCGGCGTTGAAACAGGCGGGCGGGCTGGGCCCTGAGTTGGCCGAGGACCATTCGACCACCATGCTGATATCGGCTGCCGGGTGGCGTGGCGTACATGCGATTGATGCGATTGCCATAGGCGACGGCCCTGCCAGCCTGCCCGACCTTGTCACGCAGGAATTCCAATGGGCGCGCAGCCTGTTGACGCTGTTGCTGAAACATTCACCCCAATACCTGGCCCGCCTGCCCCTGCGGTTGAAGTTGCTGTTTTTGTTGTGTCAGAGCTGGTACGCGGCCTTTGCGGTGACCATGGCGATGATGTATTTCGTGCCCATCCTGGCGGTGACCTTTGACATTCGGTTCGCCGATGTCACCTATCCCGGATTTCTGGCCCATTCCCTGCCCCCGGTGGCGGCGATGGTCCTGTTTGCCTGGATGATGAAACGCGACGGGTTCTTTCGCCCCAGGGACGCCAAGGTGCTGGCTTGGGAGAAAGTCCTGTTCGTCGCGCTGCAATGGCCCTGGGTGTTTTGGGGTCTTGTCATGGCGCTGCGCGACCGGCTGACCGGACGATTCGTCGATTTCCGCATTACGCCCAAGGGTGATACGGCGACGGCCATGCTGCCCACCAAGATCCTGGCCCTGTATACCGTGCTGGCGCTTGGGGCGCTGTTGCCGGTGGCCCTGCGTGGCGATATCGTCGAAGCGCGCGGCTTTTACCTTCTCGCCGTAATCAACGCGGTGATCTACGTGGCCCTTCTGATGGTCACGGTAATCCACCACTTTCGCGAAAATCACATTGGCCGACGCGATCGTGTTCGTTTATTTTGGCCTCAATTGACCAGTTTGATCAGCGTCATGGTATTCGCGCTGGGAGTTGGTATCCTTAGATTTGAAGCAAGCGCCCAGGCTCTGTTGTTTGGACTGAAGCCTGCCCGCATAGTCAAGACCGAGTACATGGTTGCGGGCGCAGGGAATGGGCAGCCGGGGGATGTTCGAGTTCGTCTCAATGCGGATTGGCTCAAACCCGGAAACACACAAGGAGGTGACCCATGAAATTCGTGGAGAAAAAACTTATCAAGACAGCTCTGATGTCTGGTGTGGCTGCAGTGGCAATGGCAGGGCTGATGGGAATTCCCGCAGCGCTGGCAGCCCCGGTTGGCGACGTACCGTTCGGGGTTTATGACCCTGACGGGGATTTCGACAGCGACGGGGCAGTGACGATTGAACACCTGTTCCTGCCTTGGGAGGACGTCTATCTTCCCTCGCTCAACACCGCCGATGCCTATGCCAAGGAACGCGGTCGCGCCTTGCTTGTTACGCTCGAGCCCTGGACCTGGTCGCGCAGCGAACGCAATACCGCACAATTCCTGCGCAACGGGATTTTCAGCGGTGAATTCGATGCCAACATGCACGCGGTCTGTCAGGTGCTGGCGACACTGGAAAGCCCGGTCACCCTGCGTTTCATGCATGAAATGGACGATGACAACGGCCAATTCATCTGGGCAGGCTGGGACCATGACGACTATATCGCCGCCTATCAGCGGATGATTGATCTGTGTCGGGCCGATGCGCCCAACATCACCGTCATGTGGTCGCCATTGGGTGACGAAGGCATGCAGGACTATTACCCCGGCGACGATTACGCCGATCTGGTCGGCGTTTCGGTGTTCGGGCTGCAAGCCTGGGATCAGGCCAAACACGATCATGACCGCACCTTTGACGAGATTTTTGCGCCACGCTATGAGCTGGCCGCAAGCTTCGGCAAACCGGTGGTCGTGGCCGAATTGGGCTATGTCGGCAAGGCGTCCTATGTCCAGAATTGGGATGACACCGTGCGTGTCGACAAGGTCGAATATCCCAGCTTGGTGGGTGTTGTGTACTTCAACTATCCCGAAGTATACCCGTGGCCCGAGGGCTTTGGCATGCCGGACTGGCGGGTCAAGAACCAGATTCTTGACTAGGTATGTGTTAGAATATGGTCACACACACCAGATATGGCGGCTTTTCGCCGATCTATGATGAATGACCTCAAATCATTGAAAACGCGCAGGGTTTGCTCTGCGCGTTTTGCATTTTAGGCGTCTGACGCCTTTCTGCCATGGTCTTGGCATATTGCTGCCCCCCTTGACCATTAACCTGGAATTCATCATTCAAGCTGAAAAAAGCGGTCAAACCCGGTTTCAAGGCTTGGAATGGGTAATGGCTATGTTCAGGAGGCAGAGCAATGACAACAGTTACAAAACGGCTGAAGACCACGGGTTTGACGACCGCTCTGGTCATGTGTGTCAGCATGATCGGTGCTGCAAACACCGCGACCGCAGGCCAAGGTTCCCCCGAAACAGGTGCACGTAAAACAACGGTTGCCGGCAAGGGCGCGTCGCGCTTCGACTGGTTCGCAACCCGCGCCACACCGGTCGCAAAAACCCGTGTGGTTGCCCGCGTAGCGGCACAGGGATCGGGAACCTGGATCTGTTCCCCCGCCGGATTTGGCGCCAAGTCCTCCTGCCGCCGCCGTTAACGGCATATCCTTTTTTCGTCACGGTACGTTACCAATGCTGCGACCTCTGGTCGCCGTTGCACGGCCCCTTCCTTTGCGAGGGACGACCCCATGTTCAAGAAACTCTGCATCCTGGTGGGCTTGTTCCTGATGAGCCATTCTGCAAACGCCGCAGAAAAGGCCGGGATCGGCGCGTGGGAAAACCACAATCACTCCACGCTGGCGTGGATCGAAGAGACCCCCGCGCTGGGGTGGTATTACAACTGGCGCCCAAGCCAAATGTGGCAAAAGGGGCAACAGAGGCGCAGCGTCGAATTCGTGCCGATGATCCACGGCCGCACCGACGTCAACACACGTATCGACAGCGACTTGCCGGTGACCACGATTCTGGGTTTCAACGAACCTGACGGGGACGATGCGGGATCTCAGTCGGCCCTCTCTGTGACCGAGGCCGTCGCGCTGTGGCCGAAACTGGAACGCCGCGGCTTGCGGCTGGGCAGCCCGGCCACGACCCAGGGCCAGACCCTTGGGCGCAATTCCTGGCAACGTCGGTTCATGGACCAGATCGAAGCCAAAGGCATGCGTGTGGATTTCATGGCGGTGCATTACTACTCCAACGACGGAAGCGTCAGCAAATTTCGAAAATGGCTGAAAGACGTCTATGCAGAATACCGCCGCCCCATCTGGGTCACCGAGTTCGCGTTCATCGACTGGTCCCGCCCCGGTGCCGTCACCCACGAACAGAACGCCCGTTTTGCCGAGGCCGCAATCCATATGATGGAAGGCCTGACCTTTGTCGAACGCCACGCCTGGTTCGCCGCCAACCCGTATGAATGGGGGGGCCATACACCTGAGGTCAACCTGTTCGACGCGAACATGCGCCCTACCCCGGTCGGTCTGGCCTTCAACCGCGTTCTCAATGCAGTCGGGTCCATCGACGTGGCAAGCCTTACGAATTGATCGCCCAGCAGTCGCGCCTCTGGCATCCTGATCGACAGCCTGGGGGCACAGGGGCACAGGCGGGCCGAACAGGCCTCAGATCTCAATGCTGCTGACGGTCTGCGCAAAGGACGCGCCGCGCATGTCCCGATCCTGTCACGTGCCCTGCACCGGTGGCCTTGGCAGGCTGAATTTGATCGTGTTCAGCGCCTTGATATGGGGTAATCCCCCCTAAAATTAGTGGTGTTCAAAAGTGGAATTTTCTCGGCAAGATATCTGAGGAGATTTACGATGAAGACAGCACGATACAGCGACGCGCAGATTATGCATTGCCCGGCAGGCGATTG
>Ga0209345_10001849_pt1 | contig 24477 bp, 22 predicted proteins | sample Cruoilmetagenom7_FD_187294 | JGI IMG/M metagenome (GOLD analysis project Ga0209345, IMG submission 187294) | Oil polluted marine microbial communities from Coal Oil Point, Santa Barbara, California, USA - Sample 7 (SPAdes) (version 2) | ecosystem: Environmental > Aquatic > Marine > Oil seeps ...
CGCACCCCCGGCTCGATCACAAACAAAAGCGTGCAGAGTATGAGCAAACCAATGATTGCCAGATTGACCTTGCCCAGATTTCGTGATTTGTGGTTGTCGAGAATCGAGCTTTGTGCGATCATCGCTGTGCATTGATCAAAGTCGGCAATGTACAATCCGGCTGATTCATCGAGCCGTTCGATCTGTCTTTGCAAAGCGATCTGGGTTTCGATGGAGCCGCGGGGTTCGTGCATCGCGAGTTCGTGAACCCGTTCTGAAGCTGCGATATACGATTTCATTTTCAACGAAATTCTTTCGAGGAGCTTCTGAAACTGATCATCGAGGCTGTTGTGCATTGTCCCGGAAATCATGTAACTGGAAATGATTCCGTAGCCCTCTTCGAGTCGGTGATGCATTCGTATTGATCGGAGAGCCGCTTGTTCAACCTGAGGCCAGTCGTGTTGGCTATACGCCTGGTCAATTCGGTACGCGTTTGTTGCGATGGACTGTACAAGCAGACGCTGCCGACCGGATATGTTGATGATTGCGGCGTCGTTCTCTGTATGAGAGAGGAGATTCGAGCTGACCAGTTGATCGATCAGGAAAACTAAAAACAGAACCAAGAGAGAGAATGCAAACCGCAACCGAAGTCCGGCAAAGGATCTGGAGAGGTGCTTGAGGTCAGGATTCTCAAACGGCGCATCAATGGGCTCCCTCGAGTTCTGAGCGCGGTTAGCCTCGAGTTGGGTGTCGCTGTTGGGGATCATGAAGGCCGAAGTTCCAGATAATAAGGACGAATGTTCTGTCTTGGAACTTGTCGGCATAAAGCCCTATCTCATCGAACGAATTCGAGCTTCGTGGGAGATTCGAGATTTATAAATGCACTTATTTGTACAACTTAGGTACTCATCCCTAGTGCGAGTGATCAGGTTATCGGGGCATGGGGAGATTCCTGAATCTTTGGAGCAGTTCGGGGATGAGTGGCATGAGATCCCTGGGGTCCAATCCAGCGTCCGCATTGTGTCGCTGCGACCAGACCTCTCCACAGCGGGCGTGGGTATCGACGGCGATGCACGCGGCGCCGAAGTCATCAACATCAGGATCATTCAAACATTGGGCAACGAGTGATCCGATCATCCCCGCGAGGACATCACCAGTACCTCCGGTCGAGAGGCAGGGGTGCCCATGTTGACTGACCCATTCGCGTTGCCCATCGGAGACGACGGTGTGCATGCCTTTGAGCACGACGATGCAGTTGAGTCGTTCCGCGATGGATCGGCACGCGAGCGATCGTTGGGATGCATCGCCTGCCGGGTCGAGATCGATGTGGAGGGCATCGAGGAGCCGCTTCGCTTCTCCGGGATGAGGCGTGAGAATCGTGGGGAGGGTGAAACGCGTTGGGAATGGTTCGAGCGTGCACAGCGCGTTGATCGCATCGGCATCAAGCACTAGGCGCTTGCGGCGATTTTTTGCAGCGAGCATGGTGACGCTTGTCATCAAGCGTTGAATGTCCGCGCCAGCTCCAAGTCCCGGACCCACCACCAGCACATCGCATTCCGCGGACATGCGATCCAGCACGGCGGATCGTTCTTCTTCGCAAATGTACGAGAAACCGGTCGCCATCGGCGAGAGGGTGAGGACTGCGTTGAGAATCGAGTCGGGAGCCGCGATTTTGACGAGGCCGCATCCGCTGCGGTTGGCACCCATCGCGACGAGCGCCGGTGCGCCGATCATGCGGGGCTGCTGGGAATCCGAACTTCCAACCGATCCGCCGATGACCCCAACAGTCCCGAAGGTGCCCTTGTGGCCGTCGATTTTGCGTGCTTTGAGCTTTGGGAGTCTCGGCGTGTTCATGCGGTATTGTTGACGATCTGATGCGTTGGTGGGGGCTGTGGAGGCGATAGCCGCGCTATATTCTGGGGTGATTGATACCCATTGCCATCTGACATTCCCCGATTATGCTGGTCGGATCGACGAAGTGCTCGCGGACGCCGCGTCGCTCGGAGTCACCGGCGCGATCAGCATCGCAACGACGACTCAAGACTCGCTCGACACGCTCCGCTTGGCGCGTGAGCATGAGCAGGTGTGGTGCAGTGTGGGGGTGCACCCGTTGTATTCGGACAAAGGGCCGCACGATTGGAATGTGCTGCGTGAGCATGCGAAGGATCCCAAGTGCGTTGCGTTTGGGGAGCTTGGCCTGGACAATCACTACGACAAACCACCCAAGCCGATCCAGCATTCGGTGCTCGCGGAACAGCTCGCGACGATCGAGTCGTGCTTGGACGATGGGCTTGAGCTTCCCATCGTGATCCACTGCCGAAAGGCGTTTGAGGATTTGATCCCGATCTTGAAATCATCGAAGCTCGATGCGGATCGGTTCGTGTTCCATTGCTTTACAGGAAATCCCGACGAGGCGCGGATGGTGCTCGACTTTGGCGCGAGCATTTCATTCACTGGAGTCGTGACTTATTCCAACGCGAAAGAAGTCGCTCAAGCGGCAATGCTCGTCCCGAGCAACCGGATCATGGTGGAGACCGATGCGCCATTCTTGTCGCCCGATCCGATGCGAGGCAAGCGGCCGTGTCTCCCGGGGTATGCGCGATATACAGCGGAGTACCTCGCGAAAATCCGTGGCGTGTCGTTCGCTGAGTTCCATCAGCAGATCGACGCGAACACCGAAGCGTTCTATGGCATCACCGCGCCCAAGCCAACCGCGCAAACACTGGAAAGCGTGCTATGAGTCCGATTCTGGTTCTTGCTGATTCTGGATGGTTCCACAATATCTCCCCCTATCTCTGGCGGATCTCAGGCGATTTCGGGATCCGTTGGTATGGACTCTCCTACCTGCTCGCGTTTGTCCTCGCGTACTTGATGCTCCGCTGGTTGTCAGTGCGCGGCGTGACCCCGATCCCGAAGGACCGCATCGCCGACGCGATGATGCTGCTCGTCGCGGGGGTGATCGTTGGGGGGCGTCTGGGATATATCGTGCTCTACGATCCCGCGCTGCTGGTTGATTTTTCGAGCGATCCGCCGTGGTGGGGGGTGTTCCGATTGACCAACGGCGGGATGTCCTCGCACGGCGGTTTCGCAGGAGTCATCCTCGCGTGCATCTTCATCTCAAGGGGATTCAAAGACGAGCAAGGCAACCGCGTCGGCGCGTGCCCCAAGCTTCATGTCATGGATATGTGCGCGATGGTCGCGCCGCTCGGACTCATGCTCGGACGCATCGCCAACTTCATCAACGGCGAACTGCTGGGCAAAGTCCTCGCGCTCCCCGGAGCGCCCGCCCCTTGGTACGGCGTGCGGTATCCGCAAGAGATTCTTGAACGCCCACTCAATTCATTGCCTCAGACTCCGGAGCAGTTGGGCGAGATCATTGGTCTCTCTACACAGTACATGCTCCCGGGAGAGCAGGACTGGGGGCTTGGGTACATGCGGATTCTGGACCTGATCCGGAGCGGGAATGATTCGTTGCGAGCGCAGCTTGAGCCTTTGATTTCTACGCGCTATCCCACGCAGCTGATGCAAGCGTTCTTCGATGGGGTGCTTGTCTTTGTAGTCGTCTGGATCATCGCGTACAAACCGCGGCGTGTCGGTGTGCTGGGTGGTTCGATGCTCATTGTGTACGCGCTGGGACGCATCCCGATGGACTTTGTACGACTTCCAGATGCTGGTGTTTCACAGTTTGGACCGATGACGCGGGGGCAGGGGTATTCGTTGTTGATGCTGATCGTGGGGATCATCACGCTGATCGTGGCGCACCGATCGAAGTATGTGGTGATGGGTGGATGGGGTCGCCGTTCAGTTTCGCTCGCGTCCGAGTCGGGCAATGCCGAGGGTGGCGCCGAATCCAAGCACAATGATCCCGAGTGATCCCGCGATCTGACCTGATGACGGGGTGAACGCACGCTGTTGCCAATCTTTCGCGTTGTCGTTCGCTTGCATGTCGGTCAGGTTTTCTGCAGTGACGAGTTCGCCTTTGATCGTATCGCCAACTTCAGGCACCACTCCAGCGCGGAACGGGTACAGCCCCGCCGGTGCTGCGATGATGAGTCCGAGCAGCACACCAAGCGTGATGCGTTCGTATTTGTGGAGCACCCAGCGGAGGACATTGCTGACGACGACGACGCCGAGGACGACCCCGATCCCGACGGGAATGACGATGGACATCTGATCCATGACGGCGGAGACATCCGCGTCTTTGAGTGCGCTGATGGTGTCCTTGATCGCGCCGATGATGGTCTCGTACATTCCCAGCAGCAGGAGCAGGAACGCGCCGGAGATGCCTGGGAGGATCATCGCGCTTGCCGCCGCGGCTCCGCCAAGGACTAATCCGAGCGGGCCGCTGAGACCTGATGAATCCGCGCCGGTTTCTTGGAGGTAGACGAGTCCACCCATGAGCAGTGCTCCGATGATTCCGCCGATGACGACCTTGCGGGAGATGGGTCGCGCCATCGCGTAGAGGATGGGGACACCTCCGAGGGTGAGTCCGATGAAGAGGGAGAACATGATCCAGCGGTGGTACACGAGCGCGTGGTGGATGATCGACGCGAGTCCACCGATCGCGACGACGGCACCAACGACGACACACCCGAGCGTCAGGATGTTTGATTTGGAGAATCGGAAGCGTGTGATTTCGGAGATCGCGTCGATAAAGCGGGTGTAGATGCCGCACGCGACGAGCATGGTGCCCCCTGAGATTCCCGGGACGAGGTTCGCGAGCCCCATCAGCACGCCTCCAAGGACGCATCGGAGAACCGGAACAGGGGTTTGCTCGGATAGGGTTGGGTCGGTCTCAGGTTGTGTCTTTGGTGTGTCGTTCATAGGTTGGTGGGACGATAGGTCAGGTACTGGTGCAATCTGCGGTATGATGGTGTTCAGATTGATCGGGGGATTGACTGGAGGATTGGGTGATCTTTGACATGAAACGAATCGGACAAACCCCGCTGCTTTCTACACTCCTTGCGTCGATGCTGTGCGTGATTCCTGCGTGCCGGAGCGTGCAACGCCAGTCGCTTGGGTACCAAGCCACTCAGAGCGAAACCACGAGCGATACGGCAAATGAGAGCATCATCCCTGCAAACACCGAGTCGGTTTGGCCGACGCGCTGGGGTGCTGATTCGATCCAAACTGGAGATCGTGCGGGGATCATTGTTGAACTTGATCATTCAATCTCTGAGTTGGCACCCGCCCACTTGTCCCGCTTCCATCGGTTGCGGACCGGGGAAACCGAATACACGGACATGGACCTGCTCGCGGTTGCGATGGGGATCGAAGATCCGTACAAGTTTCAAGCGGAGGGGCCGGGGTGCTATTTGTTCGTGCATTCGCCGCCGATGGATGGGGAGGAACCCAAACCAACCAAGGATGGCGAGCCTGAGTTGTTCTTTAAATACATCAGCGCGCAGCAGTCAACCAAAGTACACACAAGCGAAGAGGACCAACTCGAACTTGAGCGGACTTGGTTTACCTATCGAACACCCAGGTCCGATCAAGACTCCATCGGGACGATCCTGTTGATGCCGGGGATGTTTGGAACACCAGAACCGGTGATCGAAGGCGTGGAGCGGTACTTCCGTTCAAAGGGATGGTCGGTGCTTCGGATGCTTTCGCACCCGTCACGGTTTACAGAGCGCAAGCAGTTTGGGGTGCCGCCGGGGTCAGAAGCGTTTATCGCGCAGCGCATCGCGGAGATGTTCGATACACGCACCGCGGAAGCGGCGTACGCGTCCTCCTCAGCGATGCGATTCGTGCACGAAAAATACCCAAGCGATTCAAAAAAACCGGTTGTCCTGCTTGGAATGTCAGGCGGTGCGATGATCCTCCCGACCGTGTATTCATTCGACCCATCGCTCTACAGCGGCGGGGTCCTCATCGCGGGAGGCGGGAACTTCCTCGAGATCAACATCCGCTCCAACTACGCGAAGTGGATTGATGCGATTGATCTGGATGCGGACCCTTCAGAGCCTGAGATTCAGGAACTCGAAAAGGCGCAGCTCCAAGAACTCACCAACCTGTACATGACCATGTCCAAGCTCGATTCCCTGCACACCGCTGAGTCGATGCAAGGCGTTCCCGTACTCATGCTCCACGGCAGCGGAGACAAAGCGGTCCCCGCATCCACAGGAGACGCGCTCTTCGAAGCGCTCGGCAAACCCGAGCGGTGGGTCTACCCCGTCGGTCACGAACTCATCTTCGCGGGACTCCCGCTGCAGACCACAAAGATCGAGAAATGGATCCGCGAGCAGGTGCTTGGAGAAGACTAGAACGCGTCGTTCATGCGGAACTCGGAGACAAGCTGAGCGCTTCCGATCGGGTTCTCGCGGTTAACCTTGAATCCGTACAACTGACCTGGGCGCATCGAGTGGAGTCGCGGCGCGGATGGGCCGCCGACCAAGATATCCGCGGCTCTCCCGACCAACGGGTTATGCGACACAAGCGCAAGCGAAAGCGCGTCGCTTTCCTCAATCACCGACATAATGTCCTCGGCAAACCGATCCGCAGCGATCCGAGGTTCATGCTGAACCGGCTGTCCCATCGCGTCCCAGATCGGTGTCGCGGTCTGGGTGGTGCGTGTGTAGGGGGAAGCGAGCACGACTGTGGGTTGGTCCTGCGATGCATCCGCAAGGAACGCTGCAATTGCCGCGGCTTGTTCGTGTCCTTTGTGCACAAGCACTCGATCCGCATCGCGACCAGATTCGGACAGATCCTCGGCTTGTCCATGTCGGATCAGGTACACGATCATGCTGTTGCTCCTGTAGAGAATGCTGCGGTCCCGATCGTGAACCCACCAAACACGCCGAGGAGTCCGAACACGAGCGACATGATGACATAGACGCTTGCCATCCCGAGCCGTTGGTTCTGGATGAGTTCGAGCGTTTCCCATCCGAAGGAGGAGAAGGTGGTGAATCCGCCGAGGATGCCGACGATGAGGAAGAGCATCGCGGGTGAGGATTGTTGGTCGCGGGAGATCGCGTATGCCCATGCGAGACCGATGAGTCCGCATCCGATGACGTTGACGAGCATGGTTGCAAACGGATAGAGATTCAACCAGTGGGGGGGCTCAAGATCGGTCGGTGTGAATCGTGCGACGAGGAGCCCGATTCCGTATCGGCTGATGGATCCGAGTCCGCCTCCAAGGAATACCAGCATGAGTTTGAGCATGGTTGTCTACTTTCGTCGGACAGAAAGGTCCATGAAACATCATCGGAGTGTAGCAAGGTCTATGTCCCGGGTGCTTTGGGACCGGTGCTTGATGCGTGTCTCCATGCCGTGAGCATTCCAAGAACCGCAAACGCGATCGATGACGGCGCGAGAATGCCGTGGAGCGCGCCCTTGGAGTTGTGGTAGAGGAAATCGCTCGTCGTGCTGTCCGCTGCAAAGTTCCAGTTGATGACCGTGATCGGGAACGAGATGGATACAAAGACCAGCAGGGTCAATCCAGCCGCGATGTATCCGAGTCGTTTCGAACCAGCACCCGCGAAATGGACCGCGGCGAGACCGACGGCCGACCCCCCGATCCAGACGAGTTGGTCCAATCGGGGTTTGATCTCAGGATTGATCTGTTTGATGATCCAGATGGTCCCGATCCACAGCAATCCCCAAGCGAGACCAGCGATCACAGCTGCCAATAGACCACGAGCGGGGTGGGTGATGCGATCTGGATGTGGGGGAAGCGGCAGATCGACCCGTTCCGGCGGATGACACGATGGGTGCAACGCACGGATCTGCTCGATGGAGTCGGATTCGGTCGGTGAAGGCGTTCCCAAATCAATCGTTGAGCGAGCGGAACGCTGGTAAGCGCCAAGGTCATGGAGGTACTGCGCGATTGCATCGGAATGGGGATCGCTCAGTTCCAGACCAAGGGTTTGATACGCCTTCGCGAGTTGCCCAATCGGATCAGCGATCAGCGCTTCGTGGGTCATGAACGCGATTCGTCCCTCATCGAGCGATTGAGACTGCGCCACCGTCGCGTGTTCGATTTCAAGGTATTCATTGACGACCCGTTCACGGAGTGCATCTGCATCCATCCGCGATTCGAGCAGGTGCGAGGAGAGGTCGTCGTGCATCCGCATGTTGGATTCGATGACTCTGTTTGGATCGCGCGAGACATGGATGAATCGGACACGATCACCAAAGACTCCAACCAGTTCGGAGATGTGTGCGCCATGGCTCGGAGTTTTGAGAACCAGCATCTTCTGCGGATGCCTGCGTGTCACCTTCCAAGCGAATCCCGCGACAGTGCGGCGCCATCGAGCGTGTTCTGACTCGGAGCATTGTTCGAGTGTGTTCCACTTGCTCCACTTCGACCATCGGCTCGGGAAGATCAAGCGTCCCGGGAGCGTCGAGCACGCGCCCCATCCCGCGAGCGCGAAATCATCCTCGGCGGGCCACATCGGTCCGAACCCGACATTGTCCTGTGGTCGCGACGGGCCAAGGAACGCGACGAGGAGGTAGCGGGTGATCGCCCAACTCAACCAACATCCTTGTCCGAGCAGTGCTTGGTACCAGCGCGGGGTGACCGAGTCTGGGTCACACGCAATCAGGTTGTGCGCGTGCGTGGTCCCAGAGCGGTAGTACCCAACAATGACCAGCACACCTGGGGGGTGGTCGAGTTGTTCTGGATTTTTCTTGAGGAGTTTCCAGCAGATCCCAAAGATGATCCGTTCGGGGAGTGACCAGAGGGTGCCGACCAAGCTGGTGAACCCGATCCCAAGGAGTCGGATCCAGTAGCGTGGATGGATGCGTGTACCAGCGAGCACCCGAAACCACACATCGAGGGGCGCCAGTGCGAGCAGGTGCGCGACAGGGGCCGCGAGTGCTGGATTGCGATTGGAAGCCGGGATTGGGTCCTCTGGAGGGGTCACTGACGAGCATATGCAATCGGGTACCCGCCTATTGGTCGTTGTGCTTGGGAAGTGCGTGCGGGAACTGTTCGACGGCGAAGATGATTCGTGATATACCCGGATTCCCTGCGTATTGTCTTCCTAATGACACACACCACCACGACACAGCCCCACCCGCTCCTCATCAAACTCGGTCTGACCGATCACCCACGCGTGGTCATGGACATCACAGGCAACGAAACACCTGAAAAGGACGGGATCATCGTCGTCCACAGCCCCGCGACGGGACTGCCCCTCGCAGGTGTACGACTCGACGATGCGGATTCGTATGAAGCAACCACCGCGAAAGCCGCGGCTGCGTTTAAAAAGTTCCGCACCGTACCTGCGCCGCAGCGTGGAGAACTGGTCCGCCGAATCGGGGTTGAGTACAGAACAGTCCTCGAAGACCTCGGCTCATTGCTCTCGCTGGAGATGGGCAAAATCAAAGCGGAGGGGATCGGCGAGGTTCAGGAGACCATCGACATCGCGGACTACGCGGTCGGCATGTCCCGTCAACTCTGCGGCATCACGATGCCATCGGAGCGCCCAGAACACACGATGAAAGAGCAATGGCTCCCGCTCGGACCGGTCGGGGTCATCACCGCGTTCAACTTCCCGAATGCGGTGTGGGGATGGAACGCGATGCTCGCGACCATCGCGGGAGACACCACTGTCTGGAAACCATCACTGCTTGCGCCGCTGACCGCAATCGCGACCAACATGATCGCGGAGAAGGTTGCTTCGGATATGGGATTCGAGGACATCTTCCAACTCGTCATCGGGACGGATGATGTCGTTGGGGAAACGATGATCGCGGATCGTCGATACCCGCTCATCAGCGCGACGGGGTCGTGCCGAATGGGACGCCGGGTCGGTGCGGTGGTCGCGGGTCGATTGGGCAAGTGTCTGCTCGAACTCGGTGGCAACAACGCGGTGATCATCGAAGCGGACGCGAACCTTGATCTGGCGCTCAAATCGACGGTCTTTGGTGCCGTCGGGACCGCCGGTCAGCGATGCACCTCGACGCGCCGGATGATTATTCATGAGTCGATCGCCGATGAGTTCACCGCCAAACTCGTCAAGGCGTACGAAACCGTGAATATCGGAGATCCCTTGGATGAGTCCGTGCTGATGGGCCCATTGATTTCGGAGAACGCGGTCAAGCAGTACGAACACGCGGTCAGCGAAGCGGTCAAGCAAGGCGGGACGCTGCTCACGGGCGGCGAGCGCGTCAAGCTCGACGGCGACCTCAGCGGCGGACACTTCGTCAAACCAACCATCATCAAGGTCCCGGCATCAAACCAGCTCCCGATGGCGTATGAAGAAACCTTCGCGCCGATCATGTATGTCTTCACTTACAAGACACTCGATGAAGCGATCGAGATGCAGAACTCGGTTGACCAAGGACTGAGCTCCGCGATCTTCACCGGTTCTTCAAACGCCGCCCAACGCTTCCTCGCGCCGACCGGCGCGGGCTCAGACTGCGGCATTGCGAACATTAATCTCGGGACCTCCGGTGCTGAAATCGGCGGCGCATTCGGTGGCGAAAAAGACACCGGCGGCGGACGCGAGTCAGGTTCTGACGCGTGGAAGGTGTACATGCGCCGTCAGACATGTACAATCAACTATGGTGATGAGCTCACACTTGCACAGGGGATCCGCTTTGAATAAGCAAACGACTACCGTTGATTCGTTAGCGAGCGCCGCGGTTGCTGAGATTGTCAGCGGGATGACCGTTGGACTTGGTGCGGGACTGACCGCCGCTCGCGGGATTCATGCGCTTGCGCAGCGTGTAATTGACGAGGGACTGGACATCAACTGCGTTGCGGCATCAGAGCGTGCCGAGGATCTCGCGCGATCGCTGGGACTCAAAATCGTGGACTTTGCGATGCTCGAAGAGATCGATGTCCTCATCGACGGCGCGGATGAAGTGGATCGTTCGATGGTGGTGCTCAAGGGATCACGCGGCGCGATGACCCGCGAACGCATCCTGTGCTGGGCATCAAAGCACACCGTCTTTATGGTCAATGAGAAGAAAGTTTCTGAGACTCAGGTTGGAACTTTGTGCGCCATGCCCATCGCGGTCATGGCATACGGCGTCGCTTCGACACGCAAAGCGCTCCGCCATATCGGGATCAACGGCGTCATCCGTCAGGACATGGACGGACGCCTGTTCCTCACCGACAACGGGAACCTCGTCCTCGACGCGACCATCCACGGCAACGAGGACCTGCTGGAAATGGCGCTCGAGCTCAACGATATTCCGGGTGTGATCGATCACGGCCTCTTCATTGATGAAGCGGACACGATCCTCATCGAACTGAGCGATGGAACAATCGAGCGTCTCGACCGTCCTGCGGCAGAAGACTAATCAAACTCAGCAGAACTAGACGGGGTACCCGTGCCTTTCGCAGATCGCGTTGAGACGATCGAGCGATGATCCCATGAGTTCCGCGTACGGCTCCCATTTGGCAAGCGATCCCTTGTAAACCCCTTGTGCCGCTTGATGCGGTTGGAGCGTTGGGACGATCCGCTTGCGCTTCGAGAAGTTCAAGCACGCATCGTCCCAGGGGAGTCCCGCGAACTCGACAATTCTGCGTGTTTCTGCTTCGGGCTCGTTGACGATTTTCGCGTAGTCGCCGACGGTTAGGTTGATCCACGGCGCGGCTTCGGGGATGACCTTGAGCCAGTGCTCGTGCATCTGGAATCGGATTTCGATCATGTCCACGATGGAATCAAACTCGTTGGTCCAGCCGTGGCCTCGTGCGAAGTTTCGGAAGAAGCACGAGAGCGCGATGTCGCGCGGATCACGGCGGGTCAGGATCATCTTCGCGCCGGGCGCAATCGCGGCAAGGAACCCGATCTGCTCGTCATTGCTCGGATGTTTATCGACGACATACTCGCAGCTCCCGGAAAGCTCGCGGAGTTGATCGAGGACCTGACCTCCGAGTTTGGTGCGTTTGTTGCGAGAGATCCGCGACAAAGCTTGCGCAGTCGGATTGGGGTACAGCTTGCATTCGGACGCCGCTTTGATCAGGAACGGTGCTTCACCAGCACTCTCCGCGAGCGGATGCGATGACAGGATCTGTTCGATGAGGGTGGTTCCAGAGCGGGGCATCCCTGAGATCATCAGGATGTGATCGCGTTGCTCAGGTCCCGAATCGTTGGGTTCGAGCGATTTGAGCGTTTCGACGCTGAAGATGTCCATGATCGCTTTGATGCGTGCGATATCTTTGTCGATGTTGTTGTTGGATTTGGTCTTGGCAGCACCCTGAACGGCGTAGCCACCCATGCCGTCGCTGGTTTTGATGTTGCCACCCCGGTATGCGGCGGCCCATGCTTCGGTGTAGTTTCCCTGTCGCTCAAGAAGCGATGCGAGCAGGTACTCGAGCTCGATGCGCGGTGCGGTTTTGATCGTGTTGTCGGTGAGCCGGCGCTGGATGCGCTCGACCGCTTCGTCCACGCGACCCGCTTTGGGCGCGAGTTCTCCGAGCGTCAGATCGAGGTCCCATGAATCGATGCCACGCGCGTGCGCATCGTTGAGGATCACGAGTGCCTCGTCGGATCGTCCCTCGTACTGCAGAATCGTCGCGAGCCGACCGATCGCGGGGGCAAAGTTGGGATCGATGTCGAGGGCTTTCTTGAGTGCGGCATTCGCTTCGTCAAGCCGTCCTGCGTACGCGTTTGCTTGCGCAAGGGTGTACATCATTTTGAGATCTTGTTCACCAGCGCCGCCGGCGCGTTCGATGAGCTGGATCGCATCATCATGCAAGCCAAGCATCACACTGAACTGGGCGGCTCTAGTACGGACCTTGAGCGCATTGGGGTGCGAACGGTGCTTGGAGAGGAATGTTTTGTAAACCTTGATCGCGCCGGCGATGTCCCCGGCTTTTTCGAGGTTCTGCGCGTCGGTGAACAGTGCTTGTGGGCCTTTGGGTGCCATGGACGGAGGGTAGGCGATGAATCGCGGTTATTCCGGTGCGGGCAGGTCGCGGAGGAACTCGATGAGCCGATCCCGGCTTGGTGACTGGGCATCGCGGACATACGCGCCAGCAACCCCGCACGCGGCGGCAAGACATTGGCCGAGATTCAGACCAGCATTCTGAGCGAAACTGTATCCACCACCGAAGTGGTCTCCTGCGCCTGTCGAGATGCGTGGTTTGCGTGTGTATGGACCTGCGAACCATCCGGAATCGCCTTGGTCGTCGGCAGCGCCGGCGCCGGTGTGCTGATGGATCACAATGCATGACAAGCCGAGGTGTTCGCGGATCCGAGCCGCGGCTTGGGGGACCATTGATGAGAGCGACTGGTTGTGCTCATCGTTGTACACCTTGACCCCCATGACATCCGCAACGCGTCCGCTCTCGGCGAGATTGAGTCCGAGCGTGACCGGGATGTGCTGCTGGAGCTGCTGAATGAGTTTCATGGCGCGAGCGATGTCCGCATCGGTTCGCTTTGCAGGATCGGAGAGATCGAGGAAGAGTCGTCGATCTTTGTTCGGAGAGAGCTTGGGGAAGATGTCGTCGCAGAGCCCCTGCCAGATCCCTTCGACGCCTGCAACGAGTGTCCAGTTGACGACCGACATCAAAGTCGCGGCTTCGAACATCTCGATGAGTGTTTCGAGGGTCAGCGTCTGGATGATGAGCTCCCAGGTGACGCGCTGGACAGATTCGGGTTTACCGAGCATGATCTTGCCATCCTCGAACTCGAGCGCGTCGGTGCGTCCGGGAGGACAGATCGGGATTACACGCTCGCATTTATCAGCGAATGGTTTGTAGATCGGATCCACGCGGTACCAGTCGTCTTCTTGGGATACCGCTCCGATGTAGGTGACTGTCGCGCCAAGCGAACCCAGTGCTGAGGAAAGGAGCGGGCCGTTGCCCCCAAAGCGGACATCCTGCACGACCATTTCGAGATTCGCGCTCTTTCCCGCGGCGGCACCACACCGAGCGGCAAACTCGGGGATCGTTTTGATCCGGTCGTAGTCGTCTGGTGCCATGGAATGCCGTTGATTGACGACATGGATGATGGAATCGATGAACCCGTCAAATCCAACCAACGCGTGAATCGGACAGGACGGATCAATCGCTTCGATCGCGTCGGCGGCTTGATTGGCAAGATCGGTTCGGCTGGTGTTCATGGTCCAAGCATAGACCGGTTTTGCTCCGTACAATCCACCATGAATACCATCGTTCTTGCAACACAAAATCCAGGCAAAGTCGAAGAACTCCGCTCGCTTCTCGCGGGATCTCCTATCAAAATCCTCGGCTTGTCCGACCTCGATGATTCGTTCCCTGAGCCAGACGAAACAGGTGCAACTTTCATCGACAACGCGACCATCAAAGCGATCGAGTACGCGAAGCTCACCGGGATGCCGTGTCTAGCGGATGATTCGGGACTCGAGATCGACGCGCTCGGTGGTCGTCCGGGTGTCATCTCGTCTCATTACGCGTTCGATGGCCAGGTCGAGGGAAGAGCGGCGACGATGACGCGGCAAGAGCGAGATCGTCACAACATCGAACGCGTGCTCGCGGAACTCGAAGAGGTCGAAGCGAAAGACCGCACCGCTCGGTTTGTGTGCGTGATGGTCCTCGTGGACCCCGACGGCTCCATCCTTGCAACCTCCGAAGGAACCTTCGAGGGTCGCATCGGGGACACAATCCAAGGCGAAAACGGATTCGGATACGATCCGATCTTCCTCGTCGGCGGTGACTTCACGCGGACGAGCGCGGAACTCTCAGCGGACGAAAAGAACGCGGTTTCCCACAGGGGACACGCTGTTCGGGGGATGATCGAGCAGATCGCTTCCCTGAATCCTGCTTGAACCCAGCACGAAAGTAGCCTGATCCTGACCGTGTTGGAACCTAGAATGGTGCATGACCACAGCCGTGCTTCCGAATCTTGATCCCGCGTTGCAATCCATCTCTGAGAAGGTCCATCGCGGCGAGCGTCTGACGCTCGACGACGGTTGGGTGCTCTACAACACTCCCGACCTCTGGACGGTGTTGGAACTTGCGAAGCTCGTCCGCGATCGCATGCACCCCGGCGTCGCGTATTACAACATCAATCGGCACCTCAACTACTCCAATGTCTGCGCGCTCTCGTGCAAGTTCTGCGAGTTCTATCGCAAAGCGGGCGAGGACGGCGAGTACACACGCGATCTCGACTACATCCGCGAAGAAGGACGCAAAGCCGCGGCTTCGGGCGCGACGGAAATGCACATCGTCGGGGGGCTGAATCCCTACCTCCCTTTCGAGTTTTACACCGACATGCTCAAAACGCTGACGGAGGTTGCGCCCAATGTGCATCTCAAAGCGTTCACCGCCGTCGAACTCGTCCACCTCGCGCGGATCGCGAAGGTGTACAAGAAGGACGACACCAAAGCGGGCGTGCGCTGGGTGCTGGAGCGATTGAAAGAAGCAGGACTCGGTTCGCTCCCCGGCGGGGGCGCGGAAGTGTTTGACGAACGCGTCCACAAGGAAGCGTTCAAAACCAAGATCGGAGCGCACGAGTGGCTCGATGTCCACCTTGTCGCGCACGAGGTCGGTCTCAACTCCAACTGCACGATGCTCTACGGGCATGTGGACAAACGCCGAGAACGCCTGCGGCACATGGAGATCCTGCGCCGCTCCCAAGACCAAGCACTCGAGCGACTGGGATACGAAGGCGAAGACGACGCGTACATCGCTGAGGGGGTCGAAGAATCCCAGCAGATCACCGCGCCGGTGATCACGCTCAATAAAGAGAACGCCGTGCTCCCGACCCCAACGATGTCCGAGGGTGGGGAGGTCAAAGGCGGATACTACCAGACGATCACACCGCTGCCGTTCTTTCCCGATGGGTCAGAGCTCGAACACCTCCGAGGACCAGCGGGGCTGGAGAACCTGCGGACGATCGCGGTCACGCGATTGATGCTCGACAACTTCCCGCATGTCAAAGCGTTCTGGATCATGCAGACCCTCCCGATGGCGCAGCTGATGCTCGAAGCGGGGGCCGATGACATTGACGGGACGGTCGTGTGGTACGACATCACCAAAGCGGTGGGCGAAGGCACCCACCAAGAAACTACCGAACGCGACCTGATCGAAGCGATTAACGAAGCGGGCTACGAAGCGGTCGAACGCGACACGCTGTACCGGCGGGTGGAGCGGGATGGGAACCACTGGAAAGTGGAGAATGGCTGAGCTCATTTTCTATGCGATGTATACGGGGGTGTACAGCGCGGTGTTTCTCGTGATTCATCTGGTTGCAAAGGGGTGGAGCTACAAACCTTGGGATAGTTGGGATTGGGTCGTGGTTCTTTGGGGTGTGGTCTTTGCACTCTTCGGGATGTGGTTTTACATCCCCGGCGCTTGGTTGGCACAGACCATTGGGCTTCAGGAGCTTCCTGAATCCATCGTGTCTATGTCATCTTCTATCGGAATTCCGGGATTGATCAGTATGTTGTTGGTGCGAAAATCGTGGGATTCGAATGTTGTTGCTGTCAGTGTGCTTTTAGGAACCGTAGTTGCAATTGTGATCAGCGTATTGACGGGCATGGCCGGTTGGATGTTCGTCGCGCCGTTTATGTGGAATGCTTCGTATGCATTCGGATGTGCGATTGAGAACTGCAGGTTATCAGATCGGCGAGATGTAGAACTTGCGTGAGACGCCTTCGACTTCGTGGTGGTAGTAGAACGCGTTGGGGGCGGCTTTGTTGACCGCTTCGATCAGCTTGGGGAGTTCTTCGAGGGTGACGATCGTGCGGATCATCGAGAGTTTCTTTTCTTCGTAGCCGCCGACCCCGGGGTGGATGGTGTAGGTGCGGTGGGGGGATGCGTTGCGGATTGCGTTGCCGATGACATCGGGGTGCTCGTGGATGACCGCGAGCATGGTGAGTTTGAACTTGTGGTAGAGGGTGTTGAGTATCTCGGTGCTCACGAAGAGGTAGAGCGCGGTGTACATCAGCGTGTTGATGATCAGCGCGAGGTCGTTGGTTTTAAGCATCTGCAATGCGAGTCCGAATACGGTGGAGACGACCCCTGCGATGATCGCGATGGACCCGACGGGTTTGAGGTACTTCATCGCATAGAACGCCGCGATGACATCCTCGTCGCCGGTGGATCCTCGGTTTTTGAACGCGACCGCTTTGGCGCATCCAGCGAGGATGCCCCCGAACAGGACGAGCATGATCCGTTCGTTGTACGCGTCGGGCTGGGTGATGTGGAACTCAGGGAGCACCAGCAACGCAACAATCACAGTCACGACGACGATCAGCGAGCGGTAGGCGAAGGTCTTGCTGATCTTCCGGTATGCAAAAGCCATCAGGAGTGTCTGGAACACTGCGTAAAGGACGATAAAGATCGTCGAGTTGTCGAAGTAGTACGAGATTGCGACCGCGATGCCTTCGCTGCCTGTCAGGATGATCCCCGCTGGGATGATGAAGTACTTGAGGGCAATCGCGTAGAGCAACCCCGCAGAGATCGCGAGCACCCAGTTGATGGGTGTGAGCCGCTTTGGGTGCTCGGATTCTTTCGTCGATGATCGTTGCTTGCTCATCATCGATCATAGGAGGCGTGGGGTGTTTTCCAAACGCTGTAGCCAAGTTGACTGCAGATCGATTCAGAACTTCCAGCCGATGCCCATGAAGTAGTCGACATCGTTCGGGCGGACCCCGCTGCCTGGGGATGAATCGTGACGGTGTTCAACACCCGCGTTCATCGTCATCCCGGTCTCGGCATCGAGCACAACCTCGATCCCTGCTGCGGAGTTCCAGCGGAACTCGCCGAGTTCGTCAAAGCTTGGGTAGTAGGTCGTCCCTGCGAAGAGCTTGGTGTTCTCCGAGAGTTGGTGTGTCCAGTCGAGTCCCAGCAGTCCTTCCGGGATGACCTTCTCATCCGCGTTGGATCCGAACTCATACGAAGCACCCACACCAGCTCGGCCGATGAGGGTGGTTTTCTCGTTGTTGATGAACTCGTACCCGACACCGACCGCGCCGCTCAAGCGGTGCTGCCAAGCTTGGAACTCGTCGTACTCGTACTTGCCTTCCGCGAAGTAGCGCCAGGGACCATCGAGGAGCCAGTCGTTCTTGAACCCGAGTTCACCACGCGAAGCGGATTCTTGTCCATCGGAGGTTGAGTAGAGGTAGGACGCGTACGCGTGAGTTTCGGTGGAGTCTGTTTTACGGTCGCCTTTGAGGTTGACGCGTCCGGAGAAGTTTTCGTTGTTCCCTGAAGTCCCGGAAATCCCGGCGCTGAAGCTGTATTCCCAGCCCTCGTTCCACGCGAGCTTCCGAGCTGCTTCCGAAGCTTCCTCTGCAGGTGCAGATTCGGGTTGGGTTTCTGCGGTTGATTCGGTCGTTTCGGAGCTTTGTGCATACTGAGCGGCTTCAGCTCGAGCCGCAGCGAGTTCTGCTTGTGCGAGTTCGAGCGCACGCTCAGCTGCTTCGACGCGTTGAATCGCTTCATTCCGGTTGTTTGCAAACGCTGAGCCGCTGAGTGTGAGCAGAGCGATCGCTGAGATTCGGGTGATGTTCATAGCTGGATCCTCCAAAGGATTTCGTGGTCTTGCGAGCTGTCCGGGGTCCCCACCGGGACAAGAGCAAAGGGGCGCGGGCGGGTGATGTCAACCCTTCGTGCAACGCGAGTTGGTGAATTCCGTACAATGAGAATCGTGCCTCGATCTCATACTTGTCCATCCTGTTTGACGGAACTCGGACGAATCCGTGCTGCGCCTGATCCGCACTATGGATTGCCCGTCGTGGTGTGTCCATCGTGCTCGCTCGCAACCGTTCGTCAACGGCATCCCGACATCGAGTTCTGGAGGAGCTTCCGCCGAGTTCATTCCGCGATCCGAGGCGTGGTGCTTCGGATCGGACTGACCATTGGGGGTGCAGCACTCATCGCGTTGTTCGTGATGGTCAGCGACGACATGTTCACTATTCACGGGCAGTTCTCCCCAGAATACCCATTCGCCACAGGCGATCCACAGCTCGCGATGGGCGCGTTGATGTTGCTTGGGACTTGTATGCTCTTGATGATGTCGATGGTCTTGCTGTATCGGCACCGCTCGATATTCTTCGCAATCGCGATCATGCTGGGTTTGACGCTGTTCATCCTCACCATCGATTACACATTCGTATGGATCGAACGCACGATGGCGCAGCTCTTCGCATTCATATCCGACGCTCGGTATCCTCGCCGCTCAGAAATGATGGGGCGGTTCATCCGATTTGCGTTCATTGGATCGTGCTCGCTTCTCGGAGTTGTTCCCGCACTGTTGCTCGGCGGGATCGTGGATCGGAGCGATCGTAGACGATTCCGGAGACTCCTGAACAAACGAAGAAAGCAGAGACGCATTCATGACTGAATCCAACGCTCAGGAACCCCAGCATTTCAACGAGATCCGTGCCGACCGTGCTTGCATCGGGTGCGGATTCAATCTGTACGCCCAACCTGTGAGCAAGGAAGAACACTACGGCTTAGCGATCTGCACTTGCCCCGAATGCGGAACAGTCGCGGCGCTCCAGAGCTATCCGGTGATGTCGCACTGGGTGAACCGGTTCAGGGCACTGATCGCCGCGATCTGGATCATCGTGCTGCTGGGGATCTTCATCGGATACACCATGTCCATCACAGGCATGGCGCAAGGCACTGCAAATCTTGCGGGTGAGAAGATGGGCGACATCATCGGGCACGAGCATCACATTTGGTCGCAAGAGCAGGATCGCTTGCGCGAGCTTGCAAAGCAAGCTGGTCAAACGGCTGCTCAATCTGCGACACCGACCGCGACACCAGACCCGTTGAGCTTCGGAGGGACGACGACCATCGTCACGAGCAACGGCGTCACCACAGTCAACGGCACCATCGTACCGACAACGCCGCTGAGTCCGGCCCAATCCGGACAGTACAACTGGGTTTGGCTCACGCAAGGTTGGGGAGATGCACACCTCCAGCAAGTCATCGACGACAGCGGGGGATTACTCGCGAACATCGATCGGGAGTTCCTCGTGATGCTCATTCCCGGAACCATCGTCGGGACACTCTTCGGGATTTTCTGGAGCATTGCGTTGCTCGGAAGCACAAGGCGCAAAGCGATAATCGTGCCGCTTGTTGCATGCTTGATCGCGTGCATGCTGCTGATCGGGATGAGCCGACCGGATTACAACTACACCTATGTCTCTGGATTGACACAAGACTTGTACGCACCTGTGATCGGTCCGGTGTTCATCGCGTACATGTTCCTGATCTCGTGCTTTGGGGTTTGGATTGGTCGGATGGTGGCGCGACGGATTGTGGTGATGGCGCTTCCGGCACGGAGCAGGGTGCCGTTGTCGAACCTCTGGATTCAGGACGGGCTTGCGTTGCCCAAACCTAAATAAAAAACCCGTCCCAAGCGGGACGGGTTTGAAATGGGATCAATGGTGATTACTTGTCTTCGTTGACATCAAAGTCCGCGTCGATGACATCGCCTTCGACATTCGCGCCGTCCTCAGCTGGTGCTGCGTTCTGCGCATCTTTCGCGGCTTGCTCGTAGATGACCTTTCCGAGTTCCATGGATGCTTCTTCGAGTTCCTTGAGAGCAGGCTCGAGTTCTTCCTTGGTGATGTTCTCGTTCTTGATCTTGTCTTCGAGCGCCGATGCGGCGGTTTCGATCTTGGAGCGTACATCCGCGTCGACCTTGTCGCCGTGCTCTTCGAGGGACTTGCGGGTCTGAGCGACCATCCCGTCAGCGCGGTTCTTGAGATCGACAAGTTCGCGACGCTTCTTGTCTTCGTCGGCGTGCGCTTCCGCGTCCGCCTTCATCTTGGTGATCTCGTCTTCGGACAAACCACCCGAGCCTTCGATCCGGATGTCGGCTTTCTTGCCGGTGCCCTTGTCGGTCGCGGAGACTTCAAGAATGCCGTTCGCATCGATCTTGAACGCGACCTCGATCTGAGGCGTCCCGCGTGGTGCGGGAGCGATGTCCGCGAGTTCGAACATGCCGAGCGTGCGGTTGTCCTTTGCGAACTCGCGTTCACCCTGGAGGACATGGATCTGCACCGATGGCTGGCTGTCGGCAGCGGTGGAGAAGGTCTCGGTCTTGGTGGTTGGGATGGTGGTGTTGCGTTCGATGAGCTTGGTCATCACGCCGCCCATGGTCTCGACACCGAGTGACAGTGGGGTGACATCCAACAGGAGAACATCCTTGACCGAGCCGCTCATCACGCCGCCCTGAACCGCGGCACCGAGTGCAACGACTTCGTCAGGATTCACGGACTTGGATGGGTCCTTCCCGAAGATCGACTTGGCGATCTCCTGCACCTTGGGCATGCGGCTCGAACCACCAACCAGAACGACCTCGTCGATCTTGGAGATGTCGATCTTCGCGTCCTTGAGCGCGTTCTGGCAAGGTGCCTTGAGACGATCAAAGAGATCCGCACACAAATCCTCGAACTTCGCACGGCTCAGGGTTTCCTGGAGGTGCTTGGGGCCGGTGTCCGTCGCGGTAATAAACGGCAGGTTGATGGTGGTTTCCTGCGAACCCGAAAGCTCGATCTTCGCTTTTTCAGCGGACTCTTTGAGTCGCTGCATCGCCATCGCGTCCTTGGTCAGGTCCACGCCTTCCTTCTTGCGGAACTCTTCGGCAAGGAAGTCGATGAGTCGCTGGTCCCAGTCGTCACCACCGAGGTGGGTGTCGCCGTTGGTCGAGAGGACTTCGAAGACGGACCCGCCGTCGCCGTCGTCACCGATCTCCATGACGGACACATCGAAGGTACCACCGCCGAGGTCGAAGACCGCGATTTTCTTGTTGGTTTTCTTTTCGAGCCCGTACGCGAGTGCTGCCGCGGTTGGTTCGTTGATGATGCGCTTGACGGTGAGTCCCGCGATCTCTCCCGCGTCCTTGGTTGCTTGGCGCTGCGCGTCATTGAAGTACGCCGGGACGGTGATGACCGCTTCGGTGACTGCTTCGCCGAGGTAGTCTTCAGCGGTTCGTTTGAGTTCGCTGAGGATCATCGCGGAGATCTGTTGTGGTGAGAACTCTTCGCCTCGGACTTTGACCTGGACGAAATCGCTGTCGCCTCCGGTGAGTTCGTATGGGATGAGTTTTTCTTCGCTGCCCACTTCTGAGTGACGACGACCCATGAACCGCTTGATCGAAAAGACCGTGTTCTGTGGGTTGGTCACCTGCTGGTGCTTCGCTTGCTGTCCGACCAATCGCTCGCCCTTGTCGGTAAAGCCGACGACGGATGGGGTGGTGCGGTTGCCCGATGAGTTGATGAGGACCTTTGGCGAGTCCCCTTCCATGACGGCGACCACTGAGTTGGTGGTCCCGAGGTCGATTCCGATGATTTTGCCCATTGCTGTGCTCCTTTCGTGACCCCGAAGGCGGGCCTTCAGGGAGATTGCTCTGGTATGTGTTGAGATGTATTTGCAACCCCCGTGCCAATTCTGAGCGTCTATCAGTGTGTCAAATTGCTGGGGTTGAGTGCTCGGGGGGTGGATTCTGGGCGATCCTCGGCGGTGGTCTGCCAGACTGGCAGGAATACGATCCTCGGTGCCTACCGATCCTCTATCCATACCGCCCGCATCAATTCACGGCACCATCGTCTGCATCGGGACGACCGGGATGCTTGCCGCGTGTACAACGAAGCTTCTTGCACGCGGATACCACATCCACCTCATCGCTCGCTCACCCGACCGATACGCATCCAGAATCAATGAATCACTGAAAACGCGGCTATCGACGAGTTCGTGTGACTATTCGGATGATGAAGCATTCGCTCAAGCGCTCCGCGCTGCGCCGCAGCCGGTGGTTGGGGTGATTGGGTGGATCCACAGCTCCGCACCCTACGCATGGGACATCGTCCGCAAGACATTCACAGGCGCGGACATGCTCCGCGTTCTTGGGTCATCGCAGAAACCAATCAACACCGAGACCGATCGCGAACGCGTGGTCACGCTAGGGTTTGTGATTGAGGAATCCGGATCACGCTGGCTCACCCACCAAGAAATCTCAGAAGGTGTACTCGATGCTTTTCTCAGCGGGCGCGCGGCATCCATCGTCGGCACAATAGAGCCGTGGTCGATGAAACCGTGACTTGTCGATGTTGGCTTTACTGACCCTGCGCCAATGAGAACCCACGCACGCCGTCGTACATCCGGATCGGAATGAAGTCGGTCACGGTGAACTTCTCAGCAACCTTCGCGAGCAGATGCACGGTCGGTCCCTGACCGATGACGGTTCCTTCGCGGAGCTCGAAACGCACACAGCATTCATTCACCAACTCGGTGTACGGCGAACCCGTCGGCCAGACCTGCGTCCCACGATTTGAAATCACGGTCAACTCAAACGGTGTGTTCTCGCACACGCGTTGCAGTTTCGCAGCGAGTTCAGTCGGGATGAGTGTGTTCTCAAGGAAGATGTCGCAGCCGCAGACGGTGCTTTGGACTTGCTCGTGCGTCGTCATCATCTTGTTGACGCTTGGTCGTTCCGGGAGCGTGTGGCTGATCTCATCCTTCGGCGGCACGACGCAGCCTTCAATGGTCTCGGGGTTCTTCCCAAGGTTCGCCGCGATTGCTTCGGCGAACGCTTTGGTCCCGACCGGATCGCCGGTGCCTTTGACATCGCCGGTGTGGACACCGGATTCGAGCGTGTAGAGCAGCGCGTTCTCGATGATCGCCGCGGTGCGACGCATCCCGATATGGCGGAGCATGATGACGCCCGAAAGGAGCAAACTCGTTGGGTTGGCGAGGTCTTGTCCCGCGATGTCTGGTGCGGTGCCGTGGACCGCTTCGAAGATGCTGATCTGATCACCGATGTTCGCGGATGGCGCGAACCCGAGACCACCGACAAGACCCGCTGCGAGGTCGGACACGATGTCCCCCTGCAGGTTGGTCAGGACGATCATCTTGTATTTGTCCGGACGCAGCACGAGGTTCATGCACAGTGCGTCGATGATGACTTCTTCGGTCTCGATTTCTGGGTAGTCCTGCGAGAGGAAGTTGAAGCGATCGAGGAAGGTGCCGTCGGTCATCTTCATGATGTTTGCTTTGTGACCGCAGGTGACCTTGTCAATCCCGAATGCCTTTGCGGTCTCGAACGCGAAGCGATTGATCTGGTCGCACCCCGGGGTGGAGATGAGTCGCTTGGCGCAGTAGGAGTCTGGGGTGAGTCGATGCTCGATCCCGCCGTAGGTGTCCTCGACATTCTCGCGGACGACATAGAAATCGACTTTGACACCCGCTTGCGAGTACACGGTTTCGACGCCGGGGAGTGATTGGAAGTGGCGGAGGTTTGCGAACGCGCCGAAGGTCTTGCGGAGGGTCACATTGATGGACTTGCCCCCGCCACCGATCGGTGTGCCCATCGGGCCTTTGTAGAGGATGCCGGTCTGCTCGATGGTCTCGACCGCTTCGTCGGTCATGCCCCGGGTATCGCCTTGGGCGAACACTTTGTTGCCCATATCGACCTCGGTGAACTCGACATGGTCCAGCACGCCCGCGGCTTCAAAGATATGAAGACAAGCACGGGTGATTTCGGGACCGATTCCGTCGCCGGGAGCGAGCGCGATGGTGATCTTCTTGGACATGTTGGATACCTTGCTTGGTGAGACTTGGTCTTGGGTGAGCATCGTGTTTCTCTATTGAGTAGG
>Ga0209345_10001850_pt1 | contig 24468 bp, 25 predicted proteins | sample Cruoilmetagenom7_FD_187294 | JGI IMG/M metagenome (GOLD analysis project Ga0209345, IMG submission 187294) | Oil polluted marine microbial communities from Coal Oil Point, Santa Barbara, California, USA - Sample 7 (SPAdes) (version 2) | ecosystem: Environmental > Aquatic > Marine > Oil seeps ...
CAAGGAAGACAAAAATTTTAACCGCAGGCATACATTAAGTATTTCGAGGATTAAAATTTTTATCTGACGCAGATATTGGCGAAAAAGACAGTTTTCGTTCGGGCACTAACTACATCGGCAACATTCATTCCTGATTCTATAGCCTGCTGTGTACCGACGCCTGTCCCGCCTGCATCACAACCTTCGATAAACAACCCCTGTACCGGGGCCTCGATTGAAGGTTTATCCGGTCCGCACTGACCTGTAATCTGGCCAAGGCCGATTGTTTCCCCTCCACATCCCGGGAAAACTGAATCCCTTGTCAGGCTGCTTACAGATTTTGTCGTGTACAATTCCTTTTTATCAATGGCATCTTCAACCCCGGGAAAGACTTCAATTATGATCTTCTCGCCGACCTCCGCCCATTCCATGATTTCCCTTTGAGTTTTTGTAAATACTTGCACTATACCCGGGGACCACCGGTTCTGCCTTGTCCGCAACACCCAGATCATCAAGCACAACCTGATACAGGTTCCCTTCGACCGGAGCACCGATAACAACCCATGGGGTATGTGTAAACCCGCCTTTTGAAATGGACATGGCCTTTCCGCTGGCCCTGTTATTTTTTTTGGCCGGAACAGTTTCCCAAACATCCTGAAATTTAAAGAAAATGGCACGACTCAGATTCAAGGGTGACCCTTTAAGCATGAACCCTGGCAATCTGAGTACTTATAGGAAATGATAGCTTTTCCCCATTGTTTTACCGGCAGTTATCTGTTCTTGTAATTTGGTAGTCGCCTGGCTAAGATTTATCCTTCAAAAAAGTTCACTTTTGAAGTCGATATGTGCTATTATTGTAGTGATTTTAGGTGCAATGGGAGAGTCGTGCGGTAGGCACGATTACACGCATTGAACAGGTCGCCTATCCTGTCAGATCGGTATCGTCATGTGGCGTTAACCCAGGAGGCAAAGAATATGCGGTTAATACAATTAGTTAAGCTCTTGCTGCTTGCAGCCGTGGTAACATTTGCAGGATGCAGTGATTCGGGTTTCAGGTCCGATATCTCAGAAAACTCAGCAAAACCCTGGACCGACAAACAGCTCGACGAAACCGGGGAAGGTATGGTTTTTGCTGTTTTTGGTGATAGAACGGGAATGCATTACCCGGGAAAAACCCGGCCTGCAGTCGAGAAAATCAACAGGTCGAATCCTGATTTTGTGGTGTCGGTCGGCGACCACATTGAGGGCTATACGAGGGATGTGGAAGCGCTCGGCCGGGAATGGGCCGAGTTCGACGCACTGATAGGCGAGCTGGAATCACGTTTTTTTAAAATCCCCGGAAACCACGACTACTCCAACCATGTTATGGCCGAATACTACAAAAATCTTTACGGAAAAGATTACTACTATTTTGTGTTCAAAAACGTTCTTTTCCTTTGCCTCAATACACAGGACCCTCCTAGGGAAAAGCCCGAAGAAAAAGAAAAACAGATGGGTGACTGGATGCATTCGATGGTTGATTTGGTCAAACATGATCCAAAGAAAGGTGTCGCTACTGTTCAAGAAACCCTGAAAAAATATTCCGGTGCACACGGGCATGCAGTTGTTTCCGATGCACAGGTTGAATATTTCAGCGAAGTGATCAACCGGCACAAAGACGTGAAATGGACTTTCCTCTTCATGCACAAACCTGCCTGGGATGAGGCATATCAATGCCAAAACATTAAAAAAGTCCAGCAGGCTCTTAATGGGAGAGCTTATACTGTTTTTGCCGGGCATGAGCATCAATATCGCCTCGAAACCGTCAATGAAAACGAATATTACAGGGCCGGAACCACGGCCGCAATACCAAGAGAGAATATTTCGGAATGCGAGAGGCAGTTTTTGATCGTTGATTTCAGGGGTGCAACGCCAAAGGTGCAGGTGGTTAAGGTTGAAGACAAGGTTTTGTAAATATGGTAGATTGTCATGCGAATCAAACGTGGGAATCTATGGCAACAGATCAACAGAAATTGGCAATGTATGAAAGCATGCTGAAAATCAGGTTTTTTTAAGAACGCGTGGCTGACCTTTTTGAAAAAGGTGAGATCCCCGGGTTTATTCACCTGTCCATCGGGCAGGAAGCGGTGTCCGTATGGATGACAGCCCCCTTGGCAAAAGACGACTATCTTGTCACGGCTCACCGCCCCCATAGGGAAAGGGAATATCAAAAGGATCGGAACCGAAGTTACGGTCGTGGCTGTGGGCGCAATGGTCCCGGAAGCCCTGAATGCTTCAGAAAAATTACAGAAACAAGGAATTTCTCTGGAAATCATAGATCCCAGAACATTGGTTCCAATGGACAAGGAACTCATCCTCGATTCAATGAAGAAAACAGGAATACTGGTGGTTTTTGAAGATTCACCTTTGTTGTGTTCTTTTGCATCTGAAGTTGCGGCACCGGTTGTTCAAGATGGATTTGATCTGCTTAAAGCATCCATGCTAAGGGTTCGCGTGCCATTCAGTCCCCTTTGGAAAAGTATGTGATTGCCAGTGAACAGAAGCTTATCTCAGCAGTGATGCAGATAGCAAAAGGCTGAGGAACTCCCCAACAAATTCAATCAATCTCTTTTCCCTTCTTCACTTTGATGCCCGAAAACCTCTCTGATACCGAGATTGAATCAGTACAGCGGGGATTCATTCGCTGTTTCACAGTGCCGGCCTTTCTGATTGCAGATCACAGGTTGAAAGGTTCTTAAACTCTGAGAAATTAATTGCACGTTCTGCACGAACGTTCCCTATTTCGCCCTCTACAAGGCGTAAGGCAGGCGGCGCAAGGCGAGCTGGTCTGGTGGCAAGGGGACGGCAGGCGGAAGGCGCAAGCCGGTGAATAGGTTTAAACCTCTTTTCTCTTAAAACTCCACAAAATAGCGGCAGCAATAACCACCGTATAAAGAGCTATATTGTGCCACGTATACATGGGACCTATGCCTTCAAGTTCATTATTGCTGATAAGCGTGGATGCGTAATACTGAAACATATACACCTTCGGATAAATGATGCGCCAGAGTGATATTTGTGTGTCACCTGAGATAATGCTCTTAACCAGCTCATTTTGCATTGCCTGATAGGCGCCATCTGATATAAAGCTGATTCCGATGATGCCCAGGGTGAAAATGGCTGCAATAAAATTCGGCAAGTAAAATGATAACAGGCATGTGAGTACGATTGCAAAAAGCAGGTTGACGGAACATAAAAGCGATGCTGTCAGATATCCGGATACCATCCCACCGGTATCGGATAAGACGATCAAAAAGATCGTAAGATGAAGTATGAACATAAAGGCTGTTGAAAGGATCCAGATCCCGGAAATTCTGCCGAGCACATACTGCCATCTGTCAACAGAACGGGAAAGGAACATCACCATGCTGCCATCGTCACGGTCACGGGAAAATGTGCTCATGGCGAGCATGGATGTCATAAGGAACATGACCGCGGCTATAAAATGAAATACAAACAGGGACGCATGCCAGGCTACAGTAACACTGTCCGCCGGTTGTCCATTTACGAAATAATTGCCATGGTAACAACTTCTGATAAACAGTATAAATAGTACGGCAATTGCCAGCAGTAGATAGAAACTCTTTTGGCGCATCTGATCTTTTATTGTCACTAACGATATTTTAATCAGGTTGCCCATCTTTATGAATTTTAGGGTCGCGGAAAATCAGCCTGAAGACGGGATGCCAATTGGGGTAATTGTTTTTTCCGCGACCCTTACCCCTCAATATGTCTAAAGAACACATCTTCAAGCGTTTCATTATCCTGGACAATATTCGAAATTGAGCCTTTTGTCATAATCCTGCCATTGTTCATGATGGCGGCCGTATCGCAAAGTCTTTCCACCTCTGAGAGCAGATGGGAGTTCAGAATGATCGTATTGCCTCTGTTTTTGAATTCCTCAAGAATGATGCGGACGTCACGCATTCCCAGTGGATCAAGGCCGGATACAGGTTCATCAAGAACCAGAAGTTCGGGGTCTCCCAGGAGCGCGGCCCCAAGCCCAATTCGTTGTGCCATCCCTTTTGAATAAGCAGATGCCTTTTTCTTCTCTTTGCCGGTCATTCCGACCCGTTCAAGAATTTTTCCCACTGCTTTTTTTGCATTGCTCCCGGTAAGTCCGCAAAATGCGGCATTGCGCAGAAGGTATTCCTGACTGGAAAGATAAGGTGGAATGCGATGCAATTCAGCTAGATACCCGACTTTTTTTCGCGATTCAGACCTCCCGGCCGGTATCCCATCGATGGTTATGGTTCCGTCCGTGGGGCGGGAAAAACCAAGAAGCATACGCACAACAGTAGTCTTTCCTGCTCCATTTGGTCCAAGGAGCGCAAAGAATTCACCCTTGTTGACGGTATATGAAACGTCATCCACCGCAATCAGGGATCCATATCTTTTTGTTACATTTTCAACTGAGATCATTTTTCAATATGACTTATTGAGTAATCTAAAGTAATGGGCTTCAATAATTCAAGAACTTAAATTCCAATAAATTAGAATCCTAACGCATTTATATTTAAAATGAAAGTTCATCCTAATCTGAAAGTGACTATCAATAAAACTGTTGATTTTATTCTTGCAATGAATATAGATATATGTCAATATATATGACACAATATAAAATAAATAAGCAATTTAATGACTTTTATTAGATTCGGCCCTAAGGTGATGCATTGGCGCGCCATTTCAAAAATCTTGATCAACTGGAAATCAGGCTGATAGCTGAACTTGAGATGAATCCCAAGCAGACTCATACCGAACTCGCATCAAAACTGGGCCTCAGCCAGCCACACAGTTCGCGCCAAACTGCAGTGCCTGTTTGATGATGAGATTATCAAGACTGTATACGTTCCAGACCCTGCAGCTCTGGGATATTCAACTTGTGTCATCATTGTAATCAATACACACCCCTCTGAACTTCTCACCGTAGCGGATAGACTCGCGGATTTTGAGACGGTTTACCACATTATGCTGTGTATTGGCCGATTCGACATTCTCGCATGGGCTTTGTTTCAAAACCGCAACGATTTCCTGGAGTTCTTCGTCAATAAGGTTGGAAATCTATCAGGCGTTCTTAACACCGAGACCATGCTGACCCTTAGACATGTCAAAATCTGCGACCCGCTGTTTCCATACAATGGTGATTCTCGTGCGAGTCAGGCTTCGGTGAAGAGGCTCTATGCACTGGACTCTGCATTGAGGATTAAAATTTGAGCATGACGCAGAGATTGTACAAAAGTGGGCGTTTTTAAATTGGCTCCAAGGACTGTCAAATTGAACACGACAAGGCGCATAAGGCGAAAAAATTTGGTGGTTTTGGCCATGATCCTCATGGCTATGGCCTATGGCCTGCCATCGGGTCTTCATCTTAACTTTTGTATTGGTGAAGATGGACACTGGGATATTACGGTGGTTGCCTGCGCGTCGGATCAACAAACCCCTGTCTCGAAACATCCAGATGTTAATCCCACTGATCACCACGGAAAGTGCACCGATTTCACAATGGCCTGTGATGAAAAAGAAATTTGCAGGGCTACCTTTGTATTGTTTCCCCGAAACCCATCTTCCAAAATTTTTCAATTAAAGGCCGTTGCAAAAGCGTCCGGCGTTATCCCACTACTTGCTATCAAACCTTCTGCCTTTCCGTCTTGTTCTTCAGAAATATCTTTTGCCCTTCCGGCATATCTGCGTTCGGTTGTTCTCCTAATCTGATATCATTTCAATAACCTTGGCAACCAGGATGTCTGTCATGGCACAGGCAGATGCATGTGCTTATGCCGGCAGTGTTCTTGCCTAAATTGTTGGATCGTCTGTCTTTTTAACAGGTTAGGACCTTTAGCCTTTTTGCCTGCTCATATCAATATAATGTTATAAAAAGCTAAAATATCGGAGGTGTCAATGAAGAGCCAACCCCTTATTGTTGTTATTCTTGGAAGCCTTGCCTTTGCCACGGGATGCACAACAACTATAGGCAGAGACGTATACAACGCCACTTTTGTGACCCCAAAAAAATCTTTTCAGCAGAACAGCGCGCCCATAGCCATTATGCAGAAGATGGAACCCACCGGTGTAATTATGTTGGATGATGCACTTAATGCCACACTTGAGAGACACCCCGGTTTGGCGGCATCCTGGCACGAGATCAAGGCGAGCGAGGGAGCTGCCAATCAAGCCGGAATGCTTTCCAACCCGTCTCTGTCGGTGGAGATCGAACAGTTCGGTGGGTCGGGGTACTACTCAGGGACAGACCTCATGGAATCTAAGATCGGCATCAGCCAGGAGATTCCGCTAGGATGGCAAATTCCCAAGCGGGTTCAAGTTGCAGAGGCCCAGACGGATATTGCTGTGCTGGAATACGCCGCCCAGGCCCTCGCCTTGCGAACAGAGGTGCGGAAGCGTTTTCTCCGGGTTTACATGCTCCAAGAGCAATTGAAGCTTGAAAAGGAGCAGCTGATGCTTCTGGAGTCATTAAAAGATGCAGTTGCCAAGCGGGTTGCATCGGGTGAGGCCTCTCCTTTGGATGAAGCAAAGATCGCGGTGCAACTGGCATCGTCAGACATTGCAGTGGAACGTACGAAACGGGAATTGGGTGCAGCAAAATTTGTGCTGGCCTCATTCTGGGCCGGAGACGCTTCGGAATTTTCAGAGGTGCGGGCGGATTATCAAACGGTCATTGCGCTTCCGGCCGATAGCGAGCTTCTGGAGCTGCTGGCGTCCAATCCGGTCTATGGCATCTTGGAAAGAAAGGTGGCTCTATCGTCGGCCTCTCTCGATCTTGCGCGGGCTGAAGCATGGATGGACATTGAGGTCGGAGGGGGTATTCAGTATTTCAACGAAACCGATGACCACGCCTACTTTCTGGAAGTCAGTGTACCCATACCACTCTTTGACCGAAACAAGGGCAGAATAGAGGAAACCCTGCAAATGCGCAACAAGACGGTAAAGGATCGGGAGGCCGGGCTAATTGCGCTCAAGACAAGCCTGCTTGAAACGGCTAGAAGGCTTAGTTCTTCGCAGGATGCGTTTTTGAGTATGCAAAACACTGTCATGCCTGTGGCGGAGAAGGCCTTTATCTCTGTGCGGAAAGCCTATCAGGCTGGTGAACAGGGCTACCTGGAATTATTGGAAGCGCAGCGTACACTTCTTGTCACCCGACGCGAGCGGTTGGAACTGTTCGCCGAACTTCAGGAACTGATGGCTGAGCTTTACGGCCTTACGGCTGAGACTCTCCGGAAAGACCATATCATTGGAAGTAACAAGGAGTCATAAATGGATTGTAAATCAAGGATGTTGGGACTTTCGGCAATCTTCGCAGTTGGTCTTTTCCTTTTCGGAGACATCGCCTATTCGGAAAATGATCATGTACCCCTGGACCACGATCATGGGGAGGTATCTGAACCAGTGGATAACAGATATAGTCATGGTAAAGACGACCACGGCGACGGTGCCTTGGAATTGACTGAGGCGCAGAGGAAGGAAATCAACTTGGCGCTGGGACAGGCGGGACCCGGCAGCCTGCATAACGAGCTTTCTTTGATGGGTGAAATAAGGCTCAATGAAGATCGTGTCGCCCATGTTGTTCCCCAAGTGTCTGGGGTGGTCCGGGAGGTGGGGGTTTCACTGGGTGATTTGGTTAAAATCGGGCAAATTCTGGCCTCAATTGGAAGTGCTGAGCTGGCCAGGTCCAAGGCGGATTACCTTGAAAAACTCCGCCGGTTTGAAATCGCCAAAAAAGCCTACAAGAGAAAAAAATATCTTCGTGAAGAAAAAATTGCCAGCGAAGCGGGTTGGCTTGAAAAAGAAGCGGAATACCTGAACGCTGAAACTGCTCTAAAGACTGCGAGGAGCATGCTTGTTGTCTCCGGGCTTACGGAAGAGGAGATTCAGGCCCTGCCGGATGCCACCGACCTACAATTCGGACGCTATGAACTGAGGGCTCCCATGTCCGGCACAGTCATAAAAAAACACATTACCATAGGAGAAAAGCTGAGTGACGACTCGGAAGTCTGCACCATTTCCGACCTGAGCCTGCTCTGGGTTGACCTTAAGATACCGGCCCGCGACATCTATCGCGTAAAACAAGGCAGTGATGTGGTAATTCAGTCATCAGACGGGATGAAATCCATTGGGACAATCACCCTGATCGGTCCGGTCGTTGATGATGTCACTCGGACCGTCCTTGCCCGCTTAATGCTGGATAATGGAGATGGCCACTGGAAACCGGGGACGTTTGTGACGGGGGATGTCCGTATTTCGGCAGAAGACCTGCCGGTGGTTGTGCCTGCGGAAGCCGTGCAAAACATCGAAGGAAAAGAGGTCATCTTCGTTCAGGAAGGTGGCATCTTCAGGCCCGTGCCCGTGGTAATGGGGCGCAGGGACAGGAGCAAGGCCGAAATCGTCTCCGGCCTTAAGCCCGGCACATCTTATGTGACACGCGGCGCCTTTGAGCTCAAGGCAATGATGATCACCAGCAGCCTTGGGTCGCATGCCGGGCACGGGCATTAAGGGCTCCATAAAATATCTTCACTGTTTTATGTGAACCCTTATCGAGGAGGAAGCATGATCAACAAACTAGTAGAATCCGCCCTGAAGCTGCCTGGCCTGGTGGCAATCGCCGTAATTGCGATAATCGGCCTGGGCATCTATAAATACCAACATATGCCGGTGGATGCTTTCCCTGATATCTCGCCGGTTATGGTGCCGGTCTTTGCCGAAGGACACGGTATGGCCCCGGAAGAGATTGAGCGCCTGATTACCTATCCCATCGAATCGGCCATGAACGGGCTTCCGAAGGTGAGGCAGATCAAGTCCACGTCCGCCTTCGGCATGGCAGTGGTCTATGTCTACTTTGAAGATAATGTGGACATCTACTTTGCGCGTCAGCTCGTTTCCGAACGGCTAACCAGCGCCATGGCCAGACTGCCCAAGATGGACGAACCCCCTGTGCTCGGCCCCATCTCGACGGGTTTGGGACAGATATTCATCTACTACCTGTCCGCCGATGTGAACAAAGTGGATACCGGCGGCAAAGACCTGGATACCTGGCTTCGTGAGCTGAATGACTGGGTCGTAAAGTTTCAGCTTCAAACCGTTGCCGGTGTCACCGATGTGCTGTCCATCGGCGGCCACGTATTGCAGTACCGGATCGCGGTCAACCCCCTTCTTCTGCGCAAATATAACTTGACTCTTTCAGAGCTTGTGGAAGCCGTCAATGCCAACAACCGTAACGTGGGCGGTCAGTTCCTTGTGATCGGCCCTGAGGAGCACTTGGTGCGTGGCGTCGGCCTGGTTGAAAAACTCGAAGACATCCGAGGCATTCCCGTCAAGGAAAACTACGGCATCCCTGTCTTCCTGGCCGATGTAGCCGATGTTGACTTTGGCAATGAAATTCGGCGCGGTGTTGTCACACGGAATGGGGAGAGGGAGGTGGTTTCAGGGATTGTCATGAAGCTCTACGGAGAGAACACCTCTGAAGTCATCGAACGTCTGTATGCCAAGGTCGCTGAAGTCAAAAAGACCCTCCCGCAAGGCGTTGAGCTTGTGCCTTACTATGAGCAGGCTGAACTGGTCGCCAAAGCAACCGGCACCGTAAAATCCGCGCTGATGCAAGGTGGCGTTCTGGTGGTCCTGGTGCTACTCCTGTTTCTTGGCAACTGGCGAACCGCCTTTATTGTAGCGCTTTCTCTTCCGTTGTGCGCTCTGGTTGCAGTCATATTTATGGATCTCAACCGGATATCCGCCAATCTAATGTCGTTGGGCGGCATTGCCATTGCCATCGGCATGCTGGGGGATGGCGCCATCGTCATGGTGGAGAATATATACCGCCATATGGGAGAACAGAAGGCCCTGAAGGAATCAAAGGCCACGGTCGTCCTGCGTGCCGCCAGGGAAGTCAGCCGCCCCATTGTCTTCTCCATCGCCATTATCATCATGGTCTTCCTGCCCATTTTTGCCCTCGAAGATGTGGAAAGCAAGATGTTTTCGCCCATGGCATTCACCATTTCTTATGCGTTGCTGGGGTCCATACTGACCGCCCTGATTGTCGCTCCCGTGATGGCGCTGTTTTTTCTCAGGCATCGGCAGTATAAGGAGCTGAAGCTCATGAAATGGCTAGTAACGCTATACAGGCCTCTATTGGTGGCCACCTACCGGTTCAAAAAGACGGTGGTATTCGTTTCGGTTGTGACACTTGCCATCAGCCTTTTCGCGCTTCGTTTCGTTGGCACGGAATTTATCCCGCCCCTTGAAGAGGGCTCCATCATGATCGGCGTCACCATGGCTCCGTCCATTTCCCTGGAAAAAGGGACGGAAACCATTATGAAGATGGAGAAGAAAATTATGCAGTTTGACGAGGTGGAGGAAACCGTGTCCAGGGTGGGGCGGCCGGAAGCCGGAAGCCATCCGCATCCGGTGAATTATGCGGAGGTGCACATTGCGCTGAAGTCCCGTCAGGCGTGGAAAAATTACTCCTCCAAGGCGGAGCTCATCGAGGCACTCAACAAGGAACTGGACGCGTTTCCCGGTGTACAGCTCAATTTTACCCAGCCTATCCAGAACGCCTTCGATGAACTGATTTCCGGGGTGAAGACCCAGCTGGCCATCAAGCTATACGGCGAAAACCTGCAAGTGCTTCGAGAAAAAGCCGTAGAAATCCGTAGCGCCATCGATAACGTCCCCGGCCTGGTAGACCTGTCCGTCGAACAGAGTTTCGGACAGCCCCAGGTGCAGGTAGTAGCGGACCGGGCAGCCTGCGCCCGATACAACGTCAGTGTCAGCCAGATCCTTGAGATGGTGGAATTGGCCGTGGGCGGCGAAGTCATCGACAACATCTACCTCAATACCCGTCGCTTCGGCATCCACTTGCGTTATCAGGAAGAATACCGCAACGATCCCGAGGCCTTGCGGAACCTGCTCCTGGCAACACATAAAAGCGGTCTGATTCCATTAGGACAGGTCGCTCAAGTCAAGCAGGTCATCGGCCCCCTTCAGATCAACCGCGAAAAAAACCAGCGCCGCTGGATTGTTCAGGGTAACATTCGCGGTCGTGACATGGGCAGCGTGGTGGCCGATATTCAAACGCGCATAGAGGAAAACATACAGCTGCCTCCAGGCTACAGCATCGAGTACGGAGGCCAGTTCGAAAACCAGCAGCGAGCCATGAAGCGTCTGGCCATTATCGTGCCGATTGTCCTCGGCGCTGTTTTCCTCATGTTGTGGATGACCTTCAGATCGTTACGGCACGCCTTTATCATCATTGCGAGTGTTCCACTCGCCATTGTCGGTGGAATCCTTGGTCTGTTTGTCATGCAGGAGTACCTGTCCGTCCCGGCGTCGGTGGGTCTCATTGCCCTACTGGGCATCGCCGTTCAGAACGGCATGGTGCTGGTCAGTTATTTCAATGAGTTGCGGGAACGCGGCAGAAGCGTGAGTGATGCCGTTCAGGAGGGCGCATTGCTGCGTCTGCGCCCCGTCCTGATGACCGCCGTCACCACCGTCCTCGGCCTGATGCCGCTGCTTCTGGCCCGGGGCATCGGCTCTGAAGTGCAGCGCCCGCTCGCGTCGGTTGTCGTCTTCGGGTTGACCACCTCAACACTGCTGACGCTTTTTGTCATTCCAGCCGTATATGGTTGGGTGGAAAAAATTATAGAAAATCGGAGGGGAACCTTATGAAGCGCATTATCGCCATCATCAAACCCAATATGCTTGACGACGTCATCTTTGCCCTGCACCAGGTCAAAGACTTCCCGGGTGCGACCATGACGGATGTCCGGGGTATGGGTCGCGGACCCCATCGGCATGTAAAGGAGCGTCAAATGTCACCCACATTCGGCTACCCGGCCCAAGTGCGGATTGAAATTGTCTGCCTTGATGATCAGGTGGAAGAAATAGTCACTAACATAGAGAAAAATGCACGCACAGGAAAACCGGGAGACGGCAAGATTTTTACCGCCCCTGTTGACGGGGCGATTAGGATCAGCACGGGACAACAGGGGGATGATGCGATTTAAGGGACGCGGAAAAAGAATTAAGGGTTCGCGCAAAAATAAATTCACATTTTGGCGCCCAGATTTAGGTTAATATTGACACAATTACATTGATCAAGTTGTGTGCGGACTTTATCTAAAATTGGCTCTTAAAGTTGGTTATAAAAATCCCGTCCCCCTTTCCACAATGCCTCTGAAGTGTCTGTGAAGTCTTCGCCCTATTCAGGCGACTCGTGGTTTAAGGATGGGCAACGGTTCCCATGTGACGAATGGGGTTATCCGGCGCTTGAACCGGCCCAGATCATCGTAGTGCATAACGTCGAACACGTCTTCATCCAGGTTGAAATGCTGGTTAGCCCTGTGCAGCGAGGCATAAGATGGAATGATTCCGATATTGTCTTGAGCCAAAAGTCGTTTGCGGACGCCCCCCGGATTAGCGATAGAAATCGGAAGGTTGGCCTCGTGGATCGATAGGAACATGCGCATCGTTTCCACCATTCTGCTGATAGATTCGCCTCGCAGCTCAACCTTAAAACACTTTTGCCGGTATGAGGACGGGCGCGAAACGCTAAGGTCTATGTGCGTTGTGTTGCCCCCTCGCTTAATCTCCCAGGGGTGCCCACCGCCTCCCAACTCCTTCACTAAAGCAAAAGTTGAGGCTGTCAGTTCCATTGCTCTTTACATTAATCGATTATTTCGTTCAGGCCATCAATAACGCCGGCAATCTCTTCGGCAGATACGCTGGCAATCCTCTTGCAGATTCTTTTCGTAGATAATGTGCGAATCTGACTGATCTTTGCCCAGGATTTTTTGGGAAGTTTTGCTGCTGAAAGTTCAAGGGTTAATGGATATCCTGCCCGTTGCGGCTGACTTGTGATAGCTATCGCTATGACGGTGCCGGACCTATCATTGAAAGTGTTATGGCTTAAAATGAGAACAGGGCGAAAGCCGCCCTGCTCGCTGCCAATGACAGGATTTAAATCAGCCCAATGAACGTCTCCCCTCAATATTCTGGCCATTCATCTATCTCCATTGAAAATCCTTCTTCTGCCATATTCTGTTCATACTTCGGATCAAGTTTTGTGCATTCTTTTGCCAATCGAGTCCTTTCGAGGCGTTTCAGCCTATCGGCGACAGCTTCCTGGATTGCTCTGCTACGATTCGGGAACACCCCGGATTTTACCAAATAATCTAATTGTTTTAATAGCTTATCATCGATGGTAATTGCAATTTTTGAAGCTCCCATAATTATTACCTCCGGTATGAGAATATATCATACCAGCAGCTATTTCAAGTGAAATGTATCCCATTTTTGTGAAGCTGCGGGATCAGGCCTTGACATAGGACACCATGTCCCATGTCACGGCCTGACCCGATTCCCTGTATCACAATATGATAATAAAACGGGAAAAATCAGTCCGCTGATAACGGGTTGAGTAGTTGCGTAGAAAATGTTAGAAGAATACACAATCTAACATTCGCAAACGCCTTTAAAATCATTCCATGGAAACCTCACAATGCCAATTGATGAAGCCAGAGAAGTTTTAAAAATAGAAGCACAGGGTATCTTAAGCCTCGTGGAACGGGTTGGCCCTGAGTTTGAAGAGGCGGTGGATATGATCCTGAAGGCCAAGGGAAGGGTTATCCTCACCGGGATGGGAAAATCCGGGCTGGTGGCCAGGAAAATATCCTCGACCCTCAGCAGTACAGGAACACCTTCTTTTTTTCTCCATCCGGCAGAGGCCAGCCATGGGGACCTTGGTATGGTCACTGGTAATGACATCGTTTTGGCCATTTCCAATGGTGGACACACACCCGAGATCAACAACATACTACCACTGCTGAGAGAAATTGGGGTCAGGATCATCTCTTTCACCGGAGGCCTGGATTCTCCTATGGCCATGGCATCTGACGTTGTGATTGACGTGGGCATTGAAAGAGAGGCATGCCCCATGGGACTGGCACCTACGGCAAGCACGACGGCCTCCCTGGCCATGGGTGATGCACTGGCCGTAGTCCTGACCAATCGCCACAGGTTCGGCAGAGATGACTTTAGAAAAATTCATCCCGGGGGAAGCCTTGGAGAACGGCTTGCCAGTAAAGTCAGGGACATCATGCTCATTGATGACCGTATACCCATGGTCACCGCCCACTCACGGGTTCGAGATGCCATCAATGAGATCAATAACAAGGGGATAGGCGCCACTGTCGTTGTTGATGAGAACGACAAACTTGCAGGCATGATCTCTGACGGTGATTTGAGAAGGGCCCTTGGCAAGCAGGAAAACATCCTTGATATGACGGCAGAAGAGATTATGACACCGTCACCCAAAACTGTGGACGAAAACCTGACCATCGCTGAGGCCCTGGGCATTATGGAATTATATGGGATTACCCATCTTGTAATTGTTGACAGGCACAACAGGGTCAAGGGAGTCCTCCACCTTCACGATATGTTGGGCAGAGAAGAATACAGTGTCAATGGCGCATTTGCCGGCACAAGGGGAAATCATCGGTAACAGGCCGTTTCCTCTACGGGCTAGTTCAAGATCAGGATGTCAGCAACGAGTTCCCACAGGTACTTTACTTCCAGATCTTCCATTTCATATTCTTTCTTAATGTTTTCGATCTGACCGTGGCAGCTGTGGCAAGGGACCACGACTATTTCGGCATTCGTAGCCTTTATCTGCTCCATCTTTTTTCTTCCGTAAAAGATCCTCTCCTCGTTATATCCCGTGGTCAAGGTTCCGCCGCCACCGCCGCAGCAGAATTGGTCTTTTTTTGCTGGGTATAGATCAACCCAGTTTTCCATGCACTGATCAAGAATCCATCTGGGTTCGTCAAAGAAACCGTGCCCGAAGAGTTTTTCGGCCTTTCGACCGTAATTGCAAGGGTCATGGTATGTAGCAAGGACATTATACTTTGATTTATCCAGCTTGATTCTCTCTTCCTTGATATACTTAATCAACAGATCAAATACGGTATAGGTTCCAAATCGTTCAAGAGACTCCGGATACCATTTTTCAAGACCAGACCTGGTCGCAAGATACGCGTGTCCTCATTCTGGCCAGAGGAGATTCTTTATCTGTAACGTTTCCATATGATTGGCAATCCGACCGACCATGGTCTTCATGGCTTCATCATCTCCAGTGAAAAGACCCCAGTTGGTGCCTTCCCATTCATCGGACGGAACGGTCCAATCCTCCTTTGCTGCATAAAATATCTTCCACCAGTGCTTCAGGTCATCAGTATGTGTATTCACCAGTTTGTTGTGAATGGTCGTAAGGAGATGTGCCCCTTTTTTGTCAATGGGGACTGTAAAACCTTCAAAACCCGGTTCTTCAGCGACTTCTTCACCAACATCCTCAAGGATAAAAACAAAATCTTCTTTTGGCAGCCCAAGGTTATTCCCGGTCCTTATGGCGGCATCCAGCCCCTTGTGTAGAATCCCGGGGACTTTGTCCCGTTCCCGAATCGCCCTTATGTTCCGGACCAGACCCGGGATATTAATATCCATTGGACATACATATTCACACTTGCCACACATGGTGCAGATCCATGGCCACCTGGATTCGACGATTTCGTTTTTAAGACCGAGCGAAACCATTCGGACGAGTTTTCGCGGATCAAAATCGTCGACCCCCGATATGGGACACGAACTGGAACAGAGTCCGCATGTAACACAATAATCCTGTGAGAACGGCCAGGTGGAAAATTGTCGAGGATCAAGCTGATCCAAGTCGATTATTTCGCTCACTTTTGGCATAATTCAACCCTTTATTCTCTTCAGCGTTTACAGGCCTGACAAGATCAGTTTTTCTTATCCCCCGGGTTTGATCCTGCTTGCGCCAAGGTCAATAATCTGTTTTTCGAATCCTGAGGTGATTTCAGAAAATTCCATTGCCATATTGGCAGCAAGAGATTTTATGATGAGCCTTTCTTTTTCAAAACCCATTTGTGTCAAAAATTCAAAAACCATGTCTGCCCTTTGACGCGCAAAGATATTACCTTTCTCGGAATGGCAGTTTCCTTCATGACAAGTGATTACCATAATACCGTCTGCACCTTTTTTGAAAGCCGCAAAAATATGATCATAAGAAATACTGCCTGCGCACGGCAGCTCAATTATCCTAAGTCCCGGAGGCAGATTATGCCCGGCTTCTATTGCCAGTTCCCACGCTCTGGCAGCAGAACGCCTGCAGCAGAATGCGACAATAAAGGGGACAAAAATTTTTCCCGAATTAACGGAGTCGGGTTTTATTATTTGATCCGATATCTCCGAACCGGACAGGCCTTTTATGGTTATTGTGCCCTTGGGGCATTCTGCAGTACATATCCCGCATCCCTCACATGCCTCCTGAACAACAACGGGTTTTGTATCAAGCTGAATGGCCTGGTAAGGGCAGCGCCGGTAGCATGTCAGGCATCGAACGCATTTACTCCGGTTAATTTCAGCCTTATTGATTATCGCTTCCGGTTCCTCTTGTTCAAAGAACTCAAGGACGCGAAGTACGGCATTTGATGCATCAGCCATATGTTCTTCCGCAGATTGAACCGCTCTGCCGGGCCCTGCGGCCAATACACCCTTCCTGTTCGTGAGAACCCTGATACGATGAACATTTCCTGTCTGTGCAAATCCTGCATTATCCCTATCGACTCTCAGTATCTTGGATAATTCTGAAAGGTAATCGGATGGTTTAATGGTTTCGTCAACAACGGTAATACCTGAGGTCAGCCTGAACTGCTGATTGGTAACTTCATCATTAAATGCTATGTGGGCTCTTCCGTTCCGGTTTTGCTCAATTGAGGGTGACGCATCGGCAAACTTAAAATAAACAACGCCCGCATCTTTTGTTTTCCTGTATAGCACTTCCAGGCCGTCTCCCGCAACCTTGAGATTTTTTGTAAGGATGTAAATCTGCTTTTTGAATTCAGATTGAAGACGAAGTGAGCAAAGCATTATCTCTTTTGTGATAACCGGATTGCTCTCATCTAATATACCTGAAAGAAAGACGATCGTTTCTTCACCTGAGAGCAACGCTCCTTCCCCGGGAGAATTAAGAAGATCCTTAAGCTGGGAAGACGATATGATGTGAGAAGACGGGGCCAGACCGTAAAGGGCAAAATTCGGTTCCCGTGTGTCTTCTTCTGCGATAATAATATTGGACACATTCCTTTCTACGGTTTCCCCCTTCTGGTCCATGAAGACCGTGAAGTCTCCCACGGAACCCCGGCACTTAACCAGCCGGGTATGTTTGAGAACTTCCGCAGAAGCATGCTGTGTATGGTTAGACAGGGAAAAGTCAGGCCCCTCATCTTTCACCGCAACAATAATTTCAATGTCAAGACTAAGAAGATCTTCTGCCATGTTTCGGGCACAGGTCCCGCTGCCAATGATCAATGTTCTTCTCTGCAAGTGTACCACCTTCCGTTTAAGGTTCGCATAAATCCGGATCAAAATCCGGCGATTCTAGATTTTCAGATATTCTACGACGTCACGGGCTGCCTTCCCTGCACTTGCAACGCTTTCAGCAATACTCATGGGGCCCAGTACTGTTCCGGCAGCAAAAACACCGTCTTCATGGGTTCCTGAGCCTTTTTCAGGTGTACTGACAAATCCTGAATCAGAAAGTTCAATGTTTAACTGAGCCACAAGCCTTGCCAGATCCGTGCCCGGAGTAAGCCCGACGGAAAGGACTATCAGATCAAAAATTTCTTCTCTAGGTTCACTTGCGGCACTGTCAAAATAAGTCAACCGTAACCGGTCATCTTCTGTCTTAAATACATCTCCCGGTATGGCCCGTATCATGCGCACATCATTTTTAACCTTGTTAAAAAAACGCTGAAAGTCCCTGCCGAAGGTCTGTACATCCATATAAAATAAGGTAACCCCGGTTTCAGACTGTCTTGATCTTATGAGGCTTGCCATGCGAAGTGCGGAACCGCAGCATACCTTGGAGCACCACAAATGGTTGAGCTTTGCATCTCGGCTTCCCACGCATTGGATAAAGGCAATCTTCTCCGGCGCTTTATCATCTGAGGGCCGGGTTACCAGGCTTTGCTTTCTAAGCAATCTTTCCAAATCAAGGTTGGTAATGACATTGTCAAAACGACTATAGCCATAAGGTTTGCCGGCAGGATTGAAAGGTGAAAATCCGGAGGTAATAATGATTGCGTCAGTTTCGCAGGAATGACTGGAACCCTTATTGTCAGCAAGGCTGACCACGAATCTGCCGGAACTTTCCACTTTTTCCATATGACTGCCCAGATGGACCTTTATCCCGGGGTTGTCAGACACACCCTTAAGTTTCTCTTCCACGATACAGGCCCCGCACCGAACGCACTTGTCCGTGGCCTTACATGTGAATTGTCGGGTATGGCCGCCTAAGACATCTTCCTTTTCCACAAGTTCAACACCAACGCCCAAACGTGCCAGCTCAAGAGCGGCTGAAAGGCCTGCGATACCGCCGCCAACAACAAAGACACTCTTGCCATTTACGTTCAATTCAAATCTCCTTTCAGGGTTTGCGAAAAATAACAACACACTGCAATAGCTTAGCGTTTTGGAACTGCTCTATCAAATAGAATTTATTTTTAAGACGGTCAAGTCTATAGTTTGATGGGCAGGCAGCAGATTGATACACTCTGCCTGCGATCATTTATACCCAGTCAAGATTCAGGATAAAAACGGCGGGCGTCTCAGGCGTCTAAGCAGGGGATAGGCCCCCAGACCGGGTAATAACAGAAGGGAGTCTCGGAAAAGTGTCAGCCATGTCATTTTCTCAGCATTCGGGTCTGAAGAGTAGCACCCCCAACTGATATTAAGACCTCTTGCCAGACTGATGACAATTACGGTCATGAACATGATCATCATTCCATTGTACAAAGTCAGCGAAACCCACTCAAAGAGTCCAACAATTAAAAATATACCTACAAAAGCCTCCAGCCAGGGTATCAGCAGGGCAAAAAAATTTACCAGCTCAACGGGTAATAGTTTGTAATTGGGTATGACATAGGCAAATTGCTCCGGGTTTATGATCTTATCCGCACTGGCGTATATAAAATTTGATCCGAGAATAACTCGCAGGACTCTCCAAAGCCAAACCATCCACCCGGGAGTCATTTTCATACTCCTGCTGCTCCCCGCTGAATTAAGAACTCTTTCTGTTTCCATAACCTCTCAATATTCCGTCTGACTTTTTTCAAACAAATTGCCGGTAGCGATTACCCCGGGCGCCAACTTCAATATTGAAACTATGCCATTAAATATCGTCTGGGGATCGTCGATGGCTCCGTTGTGCGTTGCGGCCACCAGACGCAGGGTTCCCTTGAGCATCCCGTTTGATAAATAAAGAAAAGGGTGTATGAATCCCCGGGCCGATTATCTTTTCTGAACATAATGCTAGATCGGGAAGTACCGGAAACACCAGCCCGTAATCATCCATGAAACCGTCGACCACTTCTCTCGTATTCCCAAGGGCCACCCCCAATATTTTTACTTTCCCTTTCAGACCCGGGCTTTCTTCTATCATTTTATAGAGTTTACTCAGTGACAATGCCTGGGTTTGACATGGGAAACAAAAGACATTCAAGACTTCAAGGACCAATAGATCCGCTTGGACGTCCTCAATAGTAACCATTTCCTTGTCTTGAGGAAGACCCAGATAGCTTAGATCTCCAACCATTTTATTGGTTGGCAGGGGAATATACGGATGATTATCGCCTGCCTTTAAAAACCGTGGTTTATCAGTCCAGGGAATCGGGTCTTTTCTGAAAGTATTTGAGCCTACGGCAAGCAGAAAACTCATCACGCCTATGAGAATAAGTCCATTTATTTGGTGGATAAACCACCTTTTTGTTTCCAGAGAAATCATACGTTAATAATATCGCGCCAGTTTTTGAAAGGGTAAATTGAGATCTATTGTTCCTTCCATCCGGGAAATGGGAAGATGTATTTTTCACAAGCCAATCGAGGAGGCCATACGGTCTTCATTTCCCCGTCAACCCATTGTACAAGATAGGTCGGAAGCCTGTTTTGCTGCGTCTTTTTTCCATATGAAACAAATTTTACAGGGCCAATAATCGACGACATGTTAGTATGCGCCAGGGCATCACGTATGGCTTCATGACTAAAATTTTTTGAACGCCGTAACACGTCTGCAACCACCTGCATGGCAGCATATGCGTCTGCACCATGGAAATTTGGCTGTGCATGATATCGCCTCAAAAAGGTTTCATAAAATTCCTTGCTGCCATCATAGGGGACGGAAGGATTCCATACGCTGATCGAATACACGTAATTGGCTGTTACGCCGGCCTCCTTCCCGAACTGCGGCAAAGAAAATCCTCCACCCAGACCAACAAAAATGGATGGGTTGATATTGAGCTCCTCACACTGGGTTATGATATTCACTGCATCACTCAGATACGAGGCCATTGCAACCACATCGGGCTTTTTTTCATTGATCTGCTTCAGCACAGACCTGAAGTCTGTTGTCTTTTCATCGTATATATGGTCAACAACAATTTCATACCCCGCTTTCGTACAAGACTCTATCATCCTCGCAGAACTCAGCATCCCTGTAAATCCCTTTGCCCGGAGAATTGCTATAGTCTTTGGCTTAACCACTTCAGAAAGGAACCACTGTAGTCCGTTTCCATATTCGCTAAACGGCGGGTTTAAACGAAATACATATTCCCAACCCTGCTCTGTGATCCGATCTTCCGTAGCCGCACTCATCAAAAAGGGAACCTTATGGGATTGAGCTATTGATGCGGCTTCCCACGCCACCAGACTTGATAACCCACCAACAACCATCACCACACCTTTTTGAGATATCAGATTCTCCATGGTAGAAATGGCTTTTTCAGGTTGTGTCGGCATGTCTAGATAAATCAGTTCTATTGTGACCCCATCGGGAAATTGTTTTTGAATCTCCTCAAAAGCCACCATAAATGAATTTTTCTGTATATTTCCGAAATGGGCAAGGTTCCCGGAAAGATGAAAAAGGACACCAATCTTTATGACCTCTCCGGAAGCCGCCGTGCTTAAAAGGCTCATCAAAATGGCGAATAAACATCTGATATGAAATCGCAGCATGTTTTTCCTCCAAGGAGATATTTTGGTAATGTCCGTAGACCGTTGTCGTTTGTCTGTGCTGGGGGATATAAACGGCAAACGGTTCAAGCAGTTAGGGCCTTTCAACCCTGGCCCAGACCTGGCTGAATTGAGGCATTGCAGGTTGCGTTCAGAGATAATAACCGGCAAGCCACACCTAAAATGTCGGGCCGGTTGCGCCAGGGCAGGCCAGGAACCGTGAACACTGAACCGATCAATCTAGAATATAGACATTTCTTTCAATTTTTGCAAAATAAAAGGGGATGGGGGGCCCTCATTCGGAAGATGAAGATATAAACAACCGTTTGAATGGAAGGGAAAAGAACCACCTGACTTCAAAAAATTGTGGGCAAACAAATATGAACTTTCATAATTGTCTGGAATATATGCATTCATTTAGAGTAAAGGTGCAAGTTTCTGTTTGCTGTTGTTTAAAATAAGCAACAGCAAACAGAAACTTGCCCCTTTACTGATCTCCCTATACGGATTTTTTTATTGCACAATATCCAACAAGTGAAAGTGTAATAAAATATGCCATATTAAAAGGAGCCCGCCGAGAAGAATAAATACAATAAAATGATCAAAACGGCTGCCCTTATATGCTTCTTTCATGGTTTCTCCCTTGTAATAATAAGTTGTTGTTAACCCGGTAACAGATTATGTCATTCCGGCCGTGGCGCACCAGAGAAGCAGAATCCAGGAATGCATTGATAGAACTGGGTTTCCGCTTCCGCGCCTATGACAGAACATTGGACTATATAGTGCTAAATACACTTTGCAAAAATCTTGCCAAAATACTATACAATGTAAGTTCAGGCGGTTAAAAATGTCACGCTGGCTTTTCATCGAAATACAGCGGAATGCCCTCGGCATCCAACAGCTTCACAGCAATTCCGCTGGATACAGAGGCATAGCATTCCCTAATTTCATCTCGGACAGCATCCTAACGGGACTTTAAAACAGGAAAACAATATGGCATCACCCGACAGAAATGACTTTTTTCGTCAGGCGACAATGCGGATATGCGGTAATCTGGATATAGAGACTGCCATGTGGAGTTGTTTGGCTTACCTGGAGAAAGTTCTGCCAGTGACAGGGATAGCCCTTCATTTATTTGATCGTGATTTTGTAGCCGTTCGAACAATTGCCCAGGTTACTCATTATAAAGACGGGCATTTTGTTGACAGGATTGTCCATTTACCCGAAGACGCCAAAAGCATACTCGAGAATAAGTGGGCGAGGATGCAAACACAGGATGTAATGATCATCAATCGACCGGAGTTAGATCCGGTGTCCAGAACAATGACGCAGATCGTCAAGAAACCTGACATGTCAATTATTTTGATGCGTTTGAGAATAGAAGACAATCGCTTTGGGTCCCTGGTGATGTATGTGGACAAAAAAGATCAGTACAGAAAAGAGCACGCCAGTCTGTTATCCCAACTTCATGACCCTTTTGCCATTGCAATGTCCAATGCGCTCAAGCATGAAGAGGTGCTCAATTTGAAAGACATGCTGGCCGACGATGTCCAGTACCTGCATCAGGAACTTCTACGTATTTCAGGTGATGAACTTGTGGGAAAGGACGGCGGGCTGCAAGGGGTTATGGAGATGGTTCAACAGGTAGCCCCCCTCAACAGTCCTGTGCTTTTGTTGGGAGAAACCGGGGTTGGAAAGGAGGTCATCGCCAACTTTATCCAGCAGTCTTCTCAACGAAACAAAGAACCGTTTATTAAAGTAAATTGTGGCGCCATACCGGAGACCCTGGTGGACAGTGAACTTTTCGGCCACGAAAAAGGGGCTTTTACCGGTGCCATGACTCAAAAACGGGGCCGATTTGAGCGCGCTCATAAAGGAACAATCCTACTTGATGAAATCGGAGAGTTGCCACTTCAGGCCCAGGTCAGACTTCTGAGGGTAATTCAGAATAAAGAAATCGAGCGCGTAGGAGGGTCAGAATCAATTGCAGTGGATGTAAGAATTATCAGTGCCACCCAAAGAAATCTAGAGGAGATGGTGCATCGGGAAATTTTTCGAGAGGATTTATGGTTCAGGCTGAATGTATTTCCCATTATGATACCACCATTGAGACAGAGAAAAGAGGATATCCCAGAACTCGTACATCACTTCATAAAACGAAAGTCAAGAGAAATGAAGTTCCATACTGCCCCAACGCTTTCGTCCACAGAGATTGACCGGCTAAAATTTTACAATTGGCCCGGGAATGTCAGGGAACTGGAAAACATCCTGGAGCGTGCTTTGATACAGAACAGGGGCAAGGAAGATGGAAGCCCTCTGACGTTAAAAGATTTTGTTTTTAAAAAGAAACAGGAAAAAGACGGCATCTCATCGGAAAATGACGATGATATTATCGACCTTGATAAAGCAATATCCAATCACATTCGAAGGGCATTAAAGGCCACAAACGGGAGGATTGAAGGCGTGGGAGGCGCAGCTGAACTTCTTGGAGTAAATCCCAGTACTCTTAGAACCAGGATGAAAAAGCTGGGGATTCAACGCAAGGGGGGATAAAAGTGGGGATTTGAATTAGTTCTCCAATACGTCATTTGTCCGAAAGCGGGAATCCGGTCAATTCAAATTTCCTGCCGCGGAATTTCCCCTTTTTGAACTCACCTTCAAGTATAGTCCCGTGAGGATATTCGATCGCGCCTTTTCCGTGATAAAGCCCGTTTTTCCACTCTCCCTCATAAATACTCCCGGAGGCAAAAGAAAAAGTCCCTGGCCCATTGGGTTTTCCATTCCTTATTTGACCATTATATGTGTCACCATTTGCAAAATAACAGTGCGCCTTTCCCTCTAAAATACCGTCTTTCCATTCCCCCTGATACTTAGTTCCATTAGGCATTGTTAGAGTTCCGTATCCGTTGGGCTTTCCACTTCTAAAGTCGCCTGCATATTTGCTGCCGTTTGAAAAGGTAAGACGACCTTTCCCATGAGCTTTGTCACCCTTCTCTTCCCCCTTATATTTATTCCCGCCCGGGAAGAAAACAGTTTTCTGTTTTTTCATAAAACCCTCTCCTGCCGGTAATTTTTATGTGTCCGTTGTTCATCGCCCGTGGTATAGAGAACCCTATCCTTGAATAAGTAGCATGGCTTTTTCCGGCCGTTGCCACGTTCCTTATGTAACCAAAGGATTAACCCTAACGTTGCATAAAACTTCGAACAAAAACGTGTTAGAGTGCGTGAAATGTGTGTGGGCATGATTTTCCGGCCCGAAGTGTAGTTCACACTACATGAGGTTCAGAAAAGCATGACTACACGCACAGTTCATGCACTATAGCGCGAGTGAAACGGTTTTTGTCGACAGGATTTATGCAACGTTAGGGT
>Ga0209345_10001851_pt1 | contig 24458 bp, 24 predicted proteins | sample Cruoilmetagenom7_FD_187294 | JGI IMG/M metagenome (GOLD analysis project Ga0209345, IMG submission 187294) | Oil polluted marine microbial communities from Coal Oil Point, Santa Barbara, California, USA - Sample 7 (SPAdes) (version 2) | ecosystem: Environmental > Aquatic > Marine > Oil seeps ...
GGGCTGCCGGTTTTGGGGCAGGGGGTATTTTTCAACCACAAACGGCGCCATCACGGAAGACATCGTACTTCAGTACCTGGAAAATCACATCGCTGATCCTACCGGCGCCAGCCGGTAGTCGTTCAGTTGTGCGACCGTGAATGCATTTGATTTTGCCATTGATATATCTCCTTTATTATCTACGATCTCAATTGACACTGCCCGGAATTTCCCGAACCACTGCGACACCTTAAACCACTGACCTTTAAAGAACTTTAAAGTCGGGGAGACGTCATGTGACCGCATGACACAAGGAGGATATCCCCCGCGCGGGAGTATTTATGGAAAGATGAAAGCGGGCTCAGGCCTCGACCGCGATGTTGTCAATCAGGCGCACCCCGGCAAGCCAGGCGGCGGCCAAAAGGCGGGCGGGGCGTGTCGGGGTATCGAGCAGGCTGAGGTCGTCGTTGGCGCGCATTTCCAGGTATTCGACCTTGGTGAAGCCGGCCAGTTCCAGGCGTCTGATCGCGGCCGCTTGCAGCGGGACAAATGCCTCGCCCGCGAGGAGGGCGGCGGCCAAGGTTTCCATTTCCTCGTGCAGGCGCGGGGCGGTGACGCGGGCGCGATCCGAGAGCAGCAAGTTGCGCGAGGACATCGCCAGACCGTCAATCTCGCGGATGGTGGGACAGCCATGCACCGTGATGGGAATGTCGAGATCGCGTGCCATGCGGCGCACGATCTGAAGCTGCTGAAAATCTTTCTCGCCAAAGAACGCGTCGCTGGCCGAGGTTTGCAGGAACAGCTTGGCCACCACCGTGGCGACCCCGTCGAAATGCCCCGGTCGATGCGCCCCGCACAGCACATCGGTCAGCCCCGACACCGTGACCTTGCTCGAAAACCCGTCGGGATACATCTGTGGCCCGTCGGGCACATAAAGCGCGTCGACGTCAAAGCGTTCGAGCTTGCGGGCGTCGTCATGCTCGGTGCGGGGATAGTTCTCAAGGTCTTCGGGCGTGTTGAATTGCATCGGGTTGACAAAAATCGTCACGATCACCCGGTCACAGGCCGCCTTGGCCGCCTCGACCAGCGACAGGTGCCCGTCATGCAGCGCGCCCATTGTCGGCACGACGCCGATTGTCTCACCGGCAAGGCGCCAGGGCAGGGTGGTGTCACGCAGCATGTCAAGCTGGCGCAGAATGGGGGCCGACATCAGGTCGGGGCCTTATCTGAAAAGGTATGTTCGGGGCCGGGAAAGGCACGTGCGCGCACCTCTTGGGCATAGCTGGCAATCGCCGCCTCACCATCGGTGCCAAGGGAAGCGTAGCGTTTCACGAATTTCGGTTTGAATGCCGTAAACAGGCCGAGCATGTCGTCGACCACAAGTATTTGCCCGTCACAGTTCACAGAGGCGCCGATGCCGATGGTCGGAATGGGAATTCCTGCGGTGATCTGATCGGCGAGGGCGGCGGGCACTTTTTCAAGCACGACGGAAAAGGCGCCGGCCTCGCTTACCGCGCGGGCATCGCCCATAAGCGCCTCGGCGGCATCGCCGCGGCCCTGAACCCTATAGCCGCCAAGCGTGTTGATGGATTGCGGCGTCAGGCCGATATGCGCCATCACCGGCACGCCGCGCGCCACCAGAAAGGCGATTGTCTCGGCCATATGACGACCACCTTCAAGCTTGATCGCGCCGGCGCCGGTCTCGGCCATAAGGCGCGCAGCATTTGCAAAGGCCTGCTGCGGCGATTCCTCGTAAGAGCCGAACGGCATGTCGAGCACCATCATCGCGCGGCTCAACCCGCGTGCCACCGCCTTGCCGTGCAGGATCATCATTTCCATGGTCACGCCAAGCGTCGAGGGCAGGCCATGCAGCACCATGCCGACGCTGTCACCGACAAGCACGAAATCGCAATGCGCATCCATCATCTGGGCCATCGGCGTGGTATAGGCGGTCAGGCTGACAATCGGGGGGCCGCCCTTCATCGCCCGGATATCATCGGGCAGGGGGGCGGATTTTCGTGCTGTTACGCTCATGGGTCTGTCCGGCTTGTTTCTGCATTGCAGCGCAGACTAGCAATTGCGCCGGGTGAAATCTACTGTTCTGTTGCGTCCTGAACAGCAGAAGGACCAAGCGCAATGCGCCGACTGCCATTTTATGGATATGTGCCGCGATGAGCGCGCTGGAGATTTCCAATCGCGATGCGCGCCGACTTTGGCTTGCGGTCAACGGGTTGGGCGCGGCGCCGATGGTGGGGCTGCCGGATGTGGCGGCGATGATCCGCGCACTTGGTTTTGTGCAGATCGACACAATCCGCAATGTGACCCGCGCCCATCACCACATCTTATGGAGCCGCGCCCCGCGCTATCGCGAGACGATGCTTTGGCCGCTTCTGGGTCAAAAGCGGCAGTTGTTTGAACATTTCACCCATGATGCCTCGCTTATCCCGATGGAATTTCTGCCCAACTGGCAGGAACAGTTTCGCCGTCTGGGGCAAAAGGCGGCGACGAACGATTGGTATCGTTCGGGGCTTGCAAAAGACGAGGTGCGCGCCATACGCGGCCGGATCGAGGCCGAAGGGCCGCTTTCGACCCATGCCTTTGACAGCCGCGCCACAAGCCGCGAGATGTGGGCGCGCCCGCCGCATAAAAAGGTGCTGGATCAGATGTGGTATGCCGGCGATCTGGCGACCAGCCACCGTGAGAAATTCGTCAAGTTCTACGATCTCGGTGAACGGGTCTTTCCCGATATCGCGGCCGATTGCCCACCCGCGCGGGATCAAATCGGTTGGCTGTGCGATCAGGCGCTGGAGCGGTTGGTGATCGCTACGCCCGGCGAGATACAGCGATTCTGGGGCGTGGCAAGCGCGCGAGAGGTGCGTGATTGGCTTGCGCGACGCCGCCTTGTCGATGTGGCGGTGACCGGCGCGGATGGCACGCGGCAAAAGGCCTGGGCCCTACCCGATATCGAGGTGCGCCTGGCCGAGGTTGCACCCGTCGCGCGGCGTCTGCGTCTTCTCAACCCGTTCGATCCGGCGATCCGGGATCGCAACCGACTTTTGCGGCTGTTCGGGTTTCAGTATCGCAACGAGATGTTCGTGCCGCAAAGCCAGCGGATATGGGGCTATTACGTCTATCCACTGCTTGAGGGCGATACATTTGTTGGCCGGATCGAGATCAAAGCGGACCGCGCGGCAAACTGGATGGCGGTCAACGGGTTCTGGCCCGAGCCGGGCGTGAAATGGGGCATCGGGCGGTGTGAGCGGCTGGACCTCGAATTGCGCCGCTTTGCCCGGCTGGCCGGGATCACCGATATTCGCTGGGACGTCTCGCGCCCGGCCTGAGCACCCTTGTGGCGAGCGCGCCGCATGGTGCGGGGGTGATGATGGCGGTTTTGCGGACTTGACACTCTTTCGCTGCGGTTGCGCCAACGTCAGCTTTTAGAAACTTATCGAGTTTGAGATCTAGGTGTGGCCTCCCAAGCTTGGGAGCGCAGCCAATTTATTCAAAAGAGTTCATATGAAGAATGGGCCCAAATTCTCATCAACAAGAAATCACGGCCCAAACAATCATGAAAACAGCCCCCGCAAAATGGCGGGGGCTGGATAACTTTAGAAAAAGCCCAGTTTGTTGGGATTGTAGCTGACAAGCATGTTCTTGGTCTGCTGGTAATGATCCAGCATCATCTTGTGGTTTTCGCGTCCTATGCCAGACTGCTTATAGCCACCGAATGCTGCGTGAGCTGGATAGGCATGGTAGTTATTGACCCACACGCGGCCTGCTTCAATTGCGCGGCCCATGCGGTAACAGGTGTTCATATCCCGTGACCAGACACCAGCACCCGGCCCGTACATCGTATCATTGGCAATTGCCAAGGCTTCGGCCTCGTCCTTGAACGTGGTGACGGAGACAACTGGGCCAAAAATCTCCTCTTGGAACACGCGCATCTTGTTGTGTCCCTTGAGGATCGTCGGTTGGATATAGTTGCCGCCCGACAGTTCGCCACCAAAATTGGCAGCCTGACCACCCACGAGAACCTCGGCTCCTTCTTCAGCACCTATGGTGAAATAGGATAGGATTTTCTCCTGTTGTGCCTGGCTGGCTTGCGCCCCAACCATTGTTTCGGGGTCACGTGGATCTCCGTGTTTGATTGCTTTCACGCGTTCAATGACCCGCTCCATGAAGGCGTCATAAATATCTTCCTGAACCAGCGCACGGGACGGGCAGGTGCAAACTTCGCCCTGATTGAATGCAAACAGAACGAAGCCTTCGATGGCTTTGTCGAAGAAGGCATCGTCTTCTCTCATGATGTCCGAGAAGAAGACGTTGGGGCTTTTGCCGCCCAGTTCCAGCGTAACCGGTATCAGGTTTTCGGTGGCGGCTTGCATGATGGTGCGCCCTGTCGCGGTGGAGCCGGTAAAGGCGATTTTTGCAATCCGCTTGGACGTGGCCAATGCTGCGCCGACTTCTGCTCCATAACCATTGACGACGTTCAACACGCCACCCGGCAGGAGGTCAGAGATGATTTCTGCCAACACCATGATTGCTGCTGGTGTTTGTTCCGCAGGTTTCATCACAACGCAGTTGCCTGCCGCCAAGGCCGGAGCCAATTTCCACGCCGCCATTAGGATCGAGAAGTTTCAAGGGATAATTTGCCCGACAACGCCAAGGGGCTCATGAAAGTGATACGCAACAGTATCGTTGTCGATCTGGCTCATACTTCCTTCCAGGCCACGCAGAACGCTTGCAAAGTAGCGGAAATGATCCGCAGCAAGCGGGATATCTGCGGCCATTGTTTCGCGGATCGGCTCGCCATTGTCCCATGTCTCTGCTTGCGCAAGGCGTTCGAGGTTCTCCTCAATCCGGTCGGCAATGTTTAGCAGCACGTTGGACCGTTCCGTGGCCGACAAGGCGCCCCAAGCGTCTTTGGCTCCATGGGCCGCATCAAGAGCGAGCTCGACATCTTCAGCGGTCGAGCGCGCGCAATCGTTGATCTTTTCGTTCGTGATCGGTGTCAGGTTCACAAAATACTGACCTTTTACGGGGGCTACAAATTTCCCGCCGATGAAGTTGTCGTATTTCGCCTTGAAGGGCGACATGTATGTGCCGACCTCTGTGTGAGCTAAATCTTTCATGAGTATTATCCTCCTCAGTTTATCGGATCCTCCGTCCGAATAGACTGGTGATGGACTCATGTGATGTACGGTGTCATCTGGTGCGCGAGGAAGATCGGGAGGAAGTGTCTCAATACTGAGACACGACCGTTCAGCTTTCGTCGAGACCAAGTCGTTTGATCCGGCGATAGAGCGTTGCACGATCGATCCCCAACTGTCGTGCCGCCTGCGATACATTGCCATCAGCGCGTGCGATGGCACGCACTACGGCGGCGCGTTCGGCTTTCCGAAATCCGGACGGACCATCTTCGCACCCTAAAATGTCTGCAGCTGGGCGTGCAGGTATTTCGCCGGTTCGTTGCAGGTCGAAAATACGACGCGCCGCACGGGTCGCACCCACAACAAGATCATCGCGATCGACTGCCAGCAAGACTGCGGCTTCGGTGTCATCGCCGTCTGCTACGATAATGCGAGAGGACGTAAAAGCGGCGCGAAAATAGGCCTCTTCGATCGCGCGGGCCGTTTGTCCGACTTGCGCGCTGATCAAGCGGTTAAACGCTTCGGTTTGATCGGCGCGCGCTGACGATACATCCAGCGCCGCGACCACCGAACCATCGGCGCCGTAAATGGGCGCATCAATGCAACTCATGCCAGTATTGCGGGCAAAAAAGTGTTCATCACGGTCGATGATGACACGGCGATTTTCCGTGAGACAGGTTCCGATTCCATTCGTGCCTTGATGAGCTTCGCTCCAATCTGCTCCGGCTGTCAGGCCCCATGCCTCAAACGCGGATGTGTCCCTATCCGATATACGTTGGTCTAACACGATGCCCTCCGCGTCAGTGAGCAAGACTGCACAGCCCGACTGCCCTACCAGCGAAAAGAGCATGTCTAACCGTGGGGAGGCGACAATCATAAACCTTTCCAGCGCAGCTCGCCGTTTATCCAGTTCCGCCCGTTCAACGCGTTCAGGGGCGCGTGTTTCGTCTGGGTCTAACCCATGTTTGAGAGCAGAACGGTGCCAACTTGCCGCGACCTGTGACCGGGCGGCAGACGAAGATTGGGTCGCCTCGATAATTTTGTCGGCATGTCGGGTTCGAGCCATCACCTGAACACCTTCTTGAAATAGGGTCCACCCTATAGCAAATGCCAGTGCATTTTGCACTATTCGAAATTCTTGGTCACGTCGGCTGCAAGATAGGCGGTATACTTGAAACGGCCTACCCTTCGGCAATCAGGAGTGCTGCTTGCGAGGGGACTTGTGACATGGGTCTACACGCAGCTCGTAGCCAGAGTTTCGGTTTTTGTAGTCAATTGCTTAGGTGTGGTCATTCGTGTTCTTTGCTGCATCCGGTAAAGTGGGCTCTGCGCCAGCTACGGCGCCCGAGATGGGCCAAGGCCTGTTTCAGAAAGTGGCGCAGGTGGCCGCCGTGCGTTATGGCCCGGCGCGCATCCACAGCTGATTGCGATTGGCGTAGTGGCAGATGTCTTGCGCCCTGATGAAATTGCGGGCACAAAACCAGAGACAGTTTCGCATGAAATTTGAAAGTTCCGAAAAGTTTGCCAAGGCAAAAGGCATTTTCTTACAGGTAAACAATGTCTTGACGGATGCAGAGTGTCACGGGGTACGATCGCACAGAACGCCGCGCCCTGACCGGCCGTCGAGCACAGGACTTGTCAGGCGACATCATGCTTTCCTAAGCTTTGGGCAGAAAGGCCAATTGGAGTGAAAACAAGCGGGAAAAGACGATCAGGGGAGAGACCCACGTGACAGGCGACCTTCTAAGCGTTGTGGGCCTGACCAAGGCCTATCCCGGCGTTGTCGCCAATGACGCTGTGTCCTTTGCGATCCGCGAGGGCGAGGTGCATGCGCTTTTGGGCGAGAACGGCGCCGGAAAATCGACCCTGGTCAAGATGATTTATGGGCTTGTCACCCCCGACAGCGGCAGCATGACCCTGCATGGCGCGCCCTATGCCCCGGCAGAACCGCGCGCAGCGCGCAGTGCCGGCGTCGCGATGGTGTTCCAGCATTTTTCACTATTTGATGCGATGAGCGTTGCCGAAAACGTGGCGCTTGGCATGGAAGAGCCGCCCGCCCTGCGCGACCTCGCCACCCGTATCCGGGATGTCTCGGAGACCTACGGTCTGCCGCTTGATCCGTTTCGCACGGTTGGCGGCCTGTCCGCAGGCGAGCGCCAGCGGGTGGAAATCATCCGCTGTCTGCTACAGGACCCCAGGCTTTTGATCATGGACGAGCCGACCAGCGTTCTGACCCCGCAAGAGGTGGACATCCTGTTCACCACCCTGCGCAAGCTGACCGCCGAGGGGGTGGCGATCCTTTACATCTCGCACAAGCTTGAGGAAATCCGCGCGCTTTGCGATCACGCCACAATCCTGCGCCTGGGCAAGACGGTTGGCTCCTGCATCCCGCGCGAGACCTCGGCGCGGGCGATGGCCGAGATGATGGTGGGATCGGCCTTTGCCGCCCCCGCGCGGGCCGATCGCGATCTTGGGCCGGTGGCGATTGAGGTCGAGGGGCTTTCCCTCGCCTCGCCCGGACAATTCGGCACGGCGCTCAAGGACATCAGCTTTGCAGTGAAGGAAGGCGAGGTTCTTGGCATTGGCGGGGTGGCTGGCAATGGGCAGGACGAACTGCTTGCCGCGCTCTCGGGCGAGGCGCTTGCCGTGCCAGACGCGATCCGCCTCAAGGGTGCCGGAATCGGGCGGCTTGGGCCGTCCGAGCGGCGCGCACGCGGCCTTTTGACAGCCCCCGAAGAGCGGCTTGGCCATGCCGCCGCGCCGGACATGAGCCTGATCGAGAACACGGTTCTGACCGCTGCGGCGCGCGAGAACCTGATGCGGAACGGGTTTCTCAAATGGGGGGCGGCCGAGGCATTCACCCGCAAGATCATCGCCGCATTCGACGTGCGCACCCCCGGACCCGGCACCGCCGCGCGCGCTCTGTCGGGCGGCAACCTTCAGAAATTCGTCATCGGTCGCGAGGTCTTGCAGCGCCCCGAGGTTCTGGTGGTCAATCAGCCAACCTGGGGGGTCGATGCCGCCGCCGCTGCCGCGATCCGTCAGGCGCTGCTTGATCTGGCGGCGAATGGGGCGGCGGTGATCTGTATCAGCCAGGACCTTGACGAACTCATGGAAATCTCGGATCGGTTTTGTGCGCTCAACGAGGGGCGGCTGTCGGATATCAAGCCCGCAGAGGGGCTTAGTGTTGAGGAAATCGGCCTTATGATGGGCGGGTCGCATGGCATGGAGGTGGCGCATGTCTGATCTGGCGGATTTGAGTATTTTTGCCAAGAAGAAGGGCGGGCGTCATGCTTAGGCTTGAGAAGCGACCACAGCCCTCGCAGGCCTGGACCTATCTTACGCCGCTTTTGGCGGTGGTGATCACGATGATCATGGGGGCCGCGCTTTTTGCCGCGCTTGGCAAGGATCCGGTTGCGGCGATCACAACGATTTTCTGGGAGCCGCTGTTTGGCGAATTCGCGTTTTATTATCGCCCGCAGCTTTTGATCAAGGGCGCGCCTCTGGTGTTGATTGCCATTGGCCTGAGCCTTGGGTTTCGCGCCGGAATCTGGAACATCGGCGCCGAGGGGCAATATATCATCGGCGCGCTGACCGGGGCCGGTGTCGGCCTTGCGTTTTACCCGATGGAAAGTTGGGTGATCTTTCCGCTGATGGTGCTGGCAGGCGCGTTTGGCGGGTGGATCTGGGCGATGATCCCGGCGGTTTTGAAGCTGCGCTTTGGCACCAATGAAATCCTTGTGTCGCTGATGCTTGTCTATGTGGCCGAAAAGCTTTTGGCGGCGATGGCGCTTGGGCTGATGAAGAACCCCGAGGGCATGGGCTTTCCCGGCTCGCGCAACCTAAGACAATATGAGAGCGCGCATAACGCCGAGCTTATCACCGGGTCAGGCATGCATTGGGGGGTGGTGGCGGCAATGATCGCGGTAATCTTTGCCTATATCCTTCTGAACCGGCATATCCTTGGCTATCACATCCGCCTGACCGGGCAGGCGCCGCGCGCCGCACGCTTTGCCGGGGTCAGGCCTGCGCGCCTTGTGCTGTTCTGTCTGGGCACCTCGGGCGCCCTGGCCGGGCTTGCGGGCATGTTCGAGGTGGCGGGCCCTGCCGGGCAGGTGAGCATTGATTTCAACGTCGGCTATGGGTTTACCGCGATCATCGTCGCCTTTCTTGGCCGCTTGCATCCGGTTGGCATCCTTTTGGCCGGGCTTTTGATGGCGCTGACCTATATCGGCGGCGAGTTGGCACAATCCAACCTTGGCCTACCCGCCGCCGCGATCCAGCTTTTCCAGGGCATGTTGTTGTTCTTTCTGCTGGCGGTGGACGTGTTGACCAATTACCGCATTCGCCTGAGCAGACCGGAGGTCGCGTGATGGAGTTCGGATCAATCAACCCGGTGCTGCTCTTGGCCTCGCTGATGGTGGCGGCAACGCCGATCCTGCTGGCGGCACTTGGCGAATTGGTGGTCGAGCGCGCGGGCGTTCTGAACCTCGGGGTCGAGGGCATGATGATCATTGGCGCGATCTGTGGCTTTGCGGTGGCGGTCAATACCGGCTCGCCGGTTCTTGGCTTTGTCGCGGCGGCAGGTGGAGGGGCGCTCTTGTCGCTATTATTCGCGATCCTGACCCAGTTTGCCCTTGCCAATCAGGTGGCCTCGGGGCTGGCACTGACGCTATTCGGCTTGGGGCTGAGCGCGCTTTTGGGCCAAGGTTATGTGGGCATCAAGCCACCGCCGATCGGCAAGCTTGATATCCCGCTGCTTGGCGATATTCCGCTCCTCGGGCCGGTTCTGTTTTCCCATGACCTGATGGTTTATTTCGGGCTCACGCTGGTCGTGGCGATCTGGGCAATGCTGAAGTACAGCCGCGCCGGGCTTGTCCTGCGCGCGGTCGGGGAAAACCACGATGCCGCCCATGCGCTTGGCTACAAGGTGGTGCGTATCCGGGTTCTGGCGATCCTGTTCGGCGGTGCCTGCGCCGGGCTTGGCGGCGCCTACATAAGCCTGATCCGCGTGCCGCAATGGACCGAAGGCATGACCGCCGGGGCGGGATGGATCGCGCTTGCGCTGGTGGTTTTCGCCAGCTGGAAGGCTGGACGGGTGTTGCTTGGCGCCTGGATTTTCGGCGGGGTTACAGTGCTTCAGCTCAATCTTCAGGCCGCCGGGATTGCAATTCCCGTCGAATACCTGTCCATGTCGCCTTACCTTATCACGATCCTCGTGCTGGTCATCATGTCTGCGGATCGCTCGCGTGCGCCGGCCTCTTTGGGCCGCATTTTTCATGCCTCGCAATGAGGCGCTGCCAAAATATAACAACAGGGAGACCCCACATATGACCCTCACCAAACTGCTTGCAACCGCCACCCTGGCGCTTGGGCTGGCGACATCCGCGATGGCGCAGGACAAGACCAAGGTCGGCTTTATCTATGTCGGCCCGATCGGCGATGGCGGCTGGACCTATGAGCATGACAAGGGCCGCCTCGCGGTCGAGGCGCATTTCGGCGACAAGGTTGAAACCGTCTATCAGGAGAGCGTGCCCGAGGGCGCCGATGCCGAACGCGCGATCACGCAGATGGCGCTTCAGGGGGCGGACCTGATCTTTACCACCTCGTTTGGCTATATGGAACCGACGCTCGCCGTGGCCGGGAAATTCGGAAACGTGAAATTCGAACACGCCACCGGGTTCAAGACCGCGCCGAACCTCTCGACCTATTCGGCGCGTTTCTACGAGGGGCGCGCGGTACAGGGCCATATTGCGGGCAAGATGACCAAGTCGAATATCATCGGCTATATCGCCTCTTTCCCGATCCCCGAGGTTATTCGCGGCATCAATTCGGCCTATATTCATGCCCGCAAGGTCAACCCCGATGTCGAGTTCAAGATCATCTGGGCCTATACTTGGTTTGACCCCGCCAAAGAGGCCGACGCCGCCACAGCGTTGATCGAACAGGGGGCGGATGTGATCCTGCAACATACCGATTCAACCGCGCCGCAGACCGCCGCCGAAAAGGCCGGCAATGTCATCACCTTCGGGCAGGCCTCGGATATGGGGGAATATGCCCCGATGCCGCGCGTCAGTTCGATCATCGACAATTGGGCACCCTATTACATCGCCCGCACCCAAGCGGTGATGGATGGCACATGGGAAAGCGTTCAGACATGGGACGGCATCGGCCCCGGCATGGTTGGCATCGGCGAGATCAGCAGCGCGGTACCCGAAGACATCAAGGCCGAAGCGCTTGCCCTCAAGGCCGCCCTTGCCGACGGCAGCTATCACCCCTTCACCGGCCCGCTCAAAAAGCAGGACGGCAGCGATTGGCTTGCCGAAGGTGAAACCGCCGATGACGGCACGCTTCTGGGGATGAATTTCTATGTCGAAGGTATCACCGGCGACATCCCCAACTAAGCCTGTCGAACAGGGTAAAAACAACAGCCGCCGGGCGACTGGCGGCTGTTTTCGTTTCTGTGCAAAAGGGCCGATTGCCCGAAATCACTGGCGCTCAAGTCTGCGCGCCGATGCCTGCCCTGATCAAGCGTCCTTGGGGTGCCAGGCGAAAATTGCCCAGATCACAGTGCCCACATAGGCCAGACACATCACGATCAGCGCGGTCCAGGTAAAGATCACCAGCGCCGCCGCGACGCAGGCAAAGCCGAGCAGGAAAAACTTTACATTCTCGCGCGAGATCTTGGTTTTCTTGAACGACCAGATCGGCACCGGCGAAATCATCAGAAGGCCCACCCCGGCCATGTAAAGCCCGATCAGCGGGGCGGGCGGTGTCGACATGCCCGGAATGGCAAAGGTGACAAACATCGGCAACATCGCCAGAAGCGCGCCCGCAGGCGACGGCAGCCCCTCGAAATAGGCCCCCGATCCGCCCTTGGTGTCCTCGGACTTGGCCGAAACATTGAACCGCGCCAACCGCATCACACAGCAAACCGCAAAGAACAGTACCGCGATCCAGCCGGCCTGACGCGCCACATCCTGAAGGCCCCAGTAATACACCACCAGCGGTGCCGCGACGCCGAAGTTGAGAAAATCGGCAAGCGAATCCAGCTCGGCGCCCATTGCGCTACTGCTGCGCAAAAGCCGCGCCAGCCGCCCGTCAAGCCCGTCAAGAACCCCCGCGATCAGCAAAAGCTGCACCGCGCGCACGAAATCGCCCTGCACCCCAAGCCGAATGGCGGTGATGCCGGCGCAAATCGCCGCCACCGTAAGCATGTTCGGCAACAGCTGTGCCAGAGTGACCTCTTTGCGGGGCGTGGTCATTTGGCGGGCCCTTTGACGGGGCTCAGCTCTGCAATTACGGTCTCGCCGGCGATCATGGTCTGGCCGACACGCACCTGCGGCTGCACCCCCTCGGGCAGATAGACATCGAGCCGCGAGCCGAACCGGATCAGGCCAAAGCGTTCGCCGCGCTTGAGCGTGGCCCCCTTGTCGACAAAACACACGATCCGGCGCGCCACGAGGCCGGCGATCTGCACCACCGGCAACAGCCGCCCGTCGGCCATCTCGATGACCACGCCATTGCGTTCATTGTCTGCGCTGGCCTTGTCGAGCGAGGCATTGAGAAACTTGCCGGGACGATAGGCCACCGCCTGCACCCGCCCCGCCACCGGCGCGCGGTTGATGTGACAGTTGAACACGCTCATGAACACGCTCACCCGCGTCAGCGGGGTATCGGGCAGGCCAAGCTCGCTTGGCGGCACCGCCGGTTCGATCAGCGACACCATACCGTCGGCCGGGCTGATGATCAGATCGGGGCGTTCGGGCGTCACGCGCTCGGGGTCGCGAAAGAAATAATAGCACCAGATCGTCAGCCCAAGACCGACCCAGCCCAGCACATCCCAGACCATGAACAGCACCAGCGTGATCGCGGCAAAGATCGCCACGAATTTGCGCCCCTCGGGGTGCATCGGCTTGATAAAGGTTTCGTGCATTTTCATGGCGGTGTGTTCCTTGCGGGGATCGGGGCGGGGATCGGGCAACGTTTCCCTCGCCTAAGCCGCCTGACCCCGAGTTTCAAGCATCAAGGTAGCATCTTCCCTTTGGATATGCACCGTGGCACAGTTCGCGACATGACAAACACACTGACATCCCCCGATGGAACCCCGGCAAGCCGCTTTGCCTTTGGCACCATGCAATTTGGCGGTCTTGCCGATGAGACCGAAAGCCGCGCCATGTTCGAGGCGAGCCTTGACGCGGGCATCACCCATTTCGACACCGCGCATCTTTACAATGATGGCGCCTCGGAGGCGCTTTTGGGCAGGTTCCTCCCCCGCCACCGCGAGCGCCTGATCATTGCGACAAAGGCAGGCTATACCGGGGGCGCGGGGCGCGACAATCTGCTGGCGCAATTCGATATCTCACGCAAGCGGCTTGGGCTCGATCATGTCGATATCCTCTATCTGCACCGCTTTGACGCGGCGACGGACCTTAACGAGACTTTGGAAACCTTCGCGCTTTTGAAATCGCGCGGCCAGATTGGCCATGTCGGCCTGTCAAACTTTGCCGCATGGCAGGTGATGAAGGCCGCCTGCATCGCCGCCACATTCGATCTGCGGATCTCGATCCTTCAGCCGATGTACAATCTCGTCAAGCGTCAGGCCGAGGTCGAGATTCTGCCGATGTGCGCCGCCGAAGACATCGCCGTCGCGCTCTATTCGCCACTGGCGGGCGGGCTCTTGACTGGCAAATATGCCAGTGGCGGCAGCGGGCGCTTGACCGACAATGACCGCTACGCCGCGCGCTATGGGCTTGACTGGATGCACAACGCCGCGCGTGATCTGGCGGCGATTGCGGGTGAGTTGGGCCTGCACCCCGCGACGCTGGCCGCCGCCTGGGCCGCGCGCCACCCGGCCGGGCCGATGCCGATCCTGTCGGCGCGCTCCGCCAAACAGCTTGCGCCCTCCCTTGCCGCAACCGGTTTTGACATGGACGACGCGCTTTACGCCCGCCTTTGCGCGCTAAGCCCCACGCCCGCCCCCGCCACCGACCGGCTTGAGGAGGCCTGAGATGACAACCCGCCGCCCCCTTCCCGAAACCGCCTCTGTCGCCCATCAGGTCACCGGCGCACGCCTGTCGGCGCCCTCGGCAGAGCGCAATGCGCCCGTGATCACACAGGCCCTGCAAGGTTTCGCGCCCTCGTCGGGGCGCGCGCTTGAGATCGCCAGCGGCACGGGCCAGCATGTGCTGCACTTCGCCGCTGCCTTGCCCGGCTTGATCTGGCAACCGAGCGAGATTGACCCCGCGCGGCGCGCCAGTATCGACGCCTATGCAGGCGACGCCGCCCTGCCCAACCTGCGCGCTGCAATCGCACTTGATGCCACCGCCGATGGCTGGGGCGCGCGCCATGGCGGTCAGGATCTGATCGTGCTGATCAACCTCTTGCACCTGATAAGCGCCCCCGAGGCGCGCAGCGTGATCAAGCAAGCCGCTCTGGCGCTTGCGCCAAACGGGCGCTTCGTGATCTACGGCCCGTTTCTGCGCGATGGGGCCGCCACCTCCGAGGGCGACGCCCGGTTTCATGCAAGCCTCTGCGCGCAGGACCCCGAGATCGGTTATAAGGATCTGGTCAATGTCATGGGTTGGCTGCAAACGGCCGGCCTTGACCCGGTCAAGACTCTGGAGATGCCCGCCAACAACCTCATGCTGGTCGCCGAGCGGCCCGCCTGATCTGGATCAAGGTCAATGCCGCCTGCGTAGGCCTAGAACAAGGCGAACACCAAGCAAAAGGCAACAGCATGACCTGGTCCGACACTCTTGATAACACGCGCAGTGATTTGCGCGCCCTCAACGCCCTGATCCCCGACACCGCTCGCGCCTTTGGCGGGCTTGGCAAGGCGGTGAAAGAAGGCGGCACGCTTGATTTCAAGACCAAGGAATTCGTCGCCCTCGGCATTGCGGTCGCCACCAAATGCGAGCCCTGCATCGCGCTTCACATCGAGGCGCTGATCAAGACCGGGGCGACGCGCGAAGAAATCGGCGACGTCATGGCCATGTGCATTCAGATGGGGGGCGGCCCGGCGATGATGTATGCCGCCAAGGCCCTGGCGTGCTATGATGAACTGAGCGCATCCGGGTGATCGGGCGCAGAATGCGTGACCTTTTCGGGAATTCCCCTTTGTGGGCTGCGGCTTTCGTGTTTGGCTAGCAACCAAATTGTATCAGTAGAGAGGATCCCCCCATGTCGATCATGAAGCTTCTGCAACAGGCCCAGGGCGGTCAGGGCATTTCCCAGCTGGCCGCACAGCTTGGTCTGGACGAGGCCAAGGCCAACCAGCTGACCGGAATGCTGGCCCCGGTCATCGGCTCGGCGGCGAAACAGCGTGCCGAAAGCGGCGGTCTTGACAGCGTGCTTGGCGCGCTGCGCGGTGAGGATCAGGCGCCGATGTTCGAGGATGCAACCGTCGCCGCAAGCGCCGCCGGTCAGCAACAGGGCCTGGCCTTTCTCGAAAGCCTGATGGGTGGTCAGCAAGACGCACAGGGCCTCGCCGCCGAGGCCGCAAGCCGCGTCGGCGTCGATCAAAGCACCGTGGCGCAATTTCTTCCGGCGATTGCCGCTATGGTGCAGGGCGGGTTGCAAAAACAGATGCCCGACAGCTCGATCGACGGGATGATGCAGGCGTTTTCCGGCGGCAGTCAGGGCGGCGGCCTGATGGGCATGGTCGGCGGTTGGCTTGGCGGCGGCAAGGCGGGCGCTCAGGGCGGGCCGGATCTGTCGATGCTGACCTCGATGCTGGACGCCGATGGCGATGGTTCGGTTTTGGATGATGTGATGGGGAAATTCATGCGCTAAACCAGCGGGTCGTGCCGCGCCCGTCTTGCGCAAACACTTGATCGTCAGGTGTAGGGTGGGTGAAACCCACGCTCCTGGCGAGCCCACAAGGTGCAGGGCCGAGGGTTTCACCCACCCTACATGTGCCTGTCAAACAGAGGTGCCGCATGGTCCGCATATTTTTGCTAAGCTTGATTTTGCTCTCGCTCGCCCTGCCCGGACAGGCGGGCTATCGTTTTGGCGACAACGCCCCGGTGGTCTGGACCGGGCGCGCGCCTGACAGCTATGGGGTTCACGGGCTTGACGTCGCCCGTTTTCAGGATCGGATCGACTGGCGCAAGGCCAAACGCGCGGGCGTGGAGTTTGTCTTTATCAAGGCCACCGAGGGCGGCGATTTCTTTGATCCGATGTTTGCCGATCACTGGGGTGGCGCACGGCGCGCGGGCATCCCGCGCGGCGCCTATCACTTTTATTACTTCTGTCGCCCGGCCAGCGAACAGGCGGCCTGGTTCATTCAAAATGTCCCGCGTCGCCGTGGTACCCTGCCGCCGGTGCTGGACATGGAATGGAACCCGCATTCGCCAACCTGCGTCAAACGCCCCCCGGCACAAGAAGTCCGCCGTCAGGCGCGGATTTTCCTGAGGATGGTCGAAAAGCACTACGGCCAGCGCCCGATCATCTATACCACGCCGGAGTTTTATCGCCAGAACCAGATGGGCAAGTTACCGGGCGTCGAATTCTGGCTGCGCTCTACCGCAAAGTCGCTGGAGCAGGTTTATCCCGACCAACACTGGAAATTCTGGCAATATACCGGCACCGGCCTCGTTCCGGGTGTTACTGGCGGCGTTGATGTCAATGTCTTCAACGGCAGCCGCGGTGAGTGGCAAAAATGGCTGCGGTCGCACAGGCGCTGAACGCGGTTTTTCAAAATTGAGCGGCTGCGCCGCGCAGTTTCCGGTTTTGATGAGGGGTTTCACCCCTCAAACTCCCCGAGGATATTTTCGGCCAGAAGAAACAGAGGCCGGAGTTTATCCCCCGGCCCCGTCATTGTGATCCTTGGTCTGATCAGCCGTCCTTGCGGATGGTCTCGTTTTTTGGGTCATAGGGGCTATCGACGGTCACCTCGGCATCCCAAAGCCGGTCAAGGATTTTGACCTTGAGCCTGGTGCCCGGCGCTGTGTGTTCGGGTTTGACATACCCCATGCCAATGGATTTTCCAAAGGCCACCGAATAGCCCCCTGAAGTCAATCGGCCAACGCGCGCGCCCTCGGGCGTGTAGAGCACTTCGCGGCCCCATGGGTCGGCATCCTCTGGCCCGTCGATCAAAAGCGTGCAGCATTTTGAACGCACGCCGGTCTGGACCATCGCATCCTTGCCGTGGAACTCTTTCTCAAGGTCGACAAAGCGCGGCAGATCGGCCTCGAGAGGGGTTGCGTCGCGGCCCAACTCGTTGCCGAAGGCGCGGTAGGATTTCTCCTGTCGGAGCCAGTTTTGAGCCCGCGCGCCAACCAGTTTCATCCCGTGTTTTTCACCAGCCTTTTCGAGCAGATCGAACAGATAATTCTGCATTTCGATCGGGTGGTGCAATTCCCAGCCAAGCTCGCCGGTATAGGCGACGCGGATGGCGTTGACCGGGCACATGCCCAGCTCGATCTTGCGCGCGGTCAGCCAGGGAAACCGCTTATTGCTCAGCGCTGTGTCGGGATCGGCGTCCTTGATCACCGCGCGCAGGACATCGCGCGATTTGGGGCCGGCGATGGCAAACACGCCCCATTGGGTGGTCACGTCCTGAATTTCGATATAGCCGAATTCGGGGGCTTTGTCCTCGGCCGCCTTGCGCAGATAATCGGCGTCATATTCCGTCCAGGCGCCGGCCGAGACGAGGTAATAATTATCCTCGCCATTGCGCACGATGGTGTATTCAGTGCGCGTCGTGCCTTTGCCGGTCAGCGCATAGGTCAGGTTGATCCGCCCGATTTTCGGCAGCTTGTTGCAGGTGAACCAATCAAGGAACGCCGTCGCGCCGGGGCCCTTGACCACATGCTTGGTAAAGGCCGAGGCGTCGATCAGGCCAACGCCTTCGCGGATCGCGCGGGCCTCTTCCACCGCATGTTGCCACCAGCCGCCGCGACGAAAGCTGCGCGCGTCATGGTCAAAGTTCTCGGGCGCATCGAGCGGGCCGAAATAATTCGGGCGCTCCCAGCCATTCACAAACCCAAATTGCGCGCCGCGTGCTTTCTGGCGGTCATAGGCCGGCACCGTGCGCAGCGGGCGACAGGCCGGGCGTTCCTCGTCGGGATGGTGCAGGATATAGACGTGATCATAGCATTCTTCGTTCTTGCGCGCGGCAAATTCGGTGGTCATCCAGTTTTGGCTGTAGCGCTTGGGATCGAGCGACGCCATGTCGATCTCGGCCTCGCCATCGACCATAAGCTGCGCCAGATAATAGCCCGTGCCACCCGCGGCGGTGATGCCAAAGCTAAAGCCCTCGGCCAGCCACATATTGCGCAGCCCCGGCGCCGGACCGACCAGTGGGTTGCCATCGGGCGTATAGCAGATTGGCCCGTTGAAATCGTCCTTGAGGCCGGAGTCTTCACAGGACGGCACCCGGTGGATCATCGCCATATACTGTTCTTCGATCCGCTCAAGATCGAGCGGGAACAGGTCCGCGCGAAAGCTGTCGGGCACACCGTACTCAAAGCAGGCCGGCGCATTTTTCTCATAGACACCCAGGATCCAGCCGCCGCGCTCTTCGCGCACATAAGATTGCGCATCGGCGTCACGCACGACGGGGTGCTCCTGCGCGCCATTGGCACGGTATTCGACCAATGCCGGGTCCTTGTCCATGACGATAAACTGATGCTCGACCGGGATCGCGGGAATCTTGATGCCAAGCTTTCTGGCGGTGGTCTGGGCATGGTTGCCCGAGGCCGTGACCACATGCTCGGCGGTGATGGTGATCTGCTCGTCGCCGGGCACAAGGTTGCCGCCCCTTTCCACCATCTTGGTACAGGTCACCTCCCAATGGGTGCCGGTCCAGTGAAACGCATCCGCCTGCCATTTGCGCTCGATCATCACGCCGCGCTGACGCGCGCCCTTGGCCATCGCCTGGGTCACATCGGCGGGGTTAATATAGCCGTCGGTGCTGTGATAGATGGCGCCTTCAAGATCCTCGGTATTGATCAGTGGCCAGCGGGCCTTGATCTCATCGGGGGTCAGCCATTCATAGGGCACGCCACAGGTTTCGGCGGTCGAGGCATAAAGCATATACTCATCCATCCGTTCCTTGGTCTGGGCCATGCGCAGGTTGCCGACCACGGCAAAACCGGCGTTAAGGCCGGTTTCCTCTTCAAGCGTCTTGTAGAAATCGACCGAATATTTGTGAATATGTGTGGTGGCATAGGACATGTTGAACAAGGGCAAAAGACCGGCGGCATGCCATGTGCTGCCGCTGGTCAGCTCGTCGCGCTCAAGTAGCATGACATCCTCCCACCCGGCGCGCGCCAGGTGATAGGCAATCGAGGTCCCGACGGCGCCACCGCCGACGACCAGGGCTTTGACATTGGTTTTCATGAGCTGCGACTCCCTTGGTGCATGCGTTGCCCGATATTTATCAATCCTGCATAACCGCGCACAGCCCAGCCGACACAAGAGCGCGCAAAACCGACGCATGCCGCGATATCATTGCTCGGTGGAGCTTTGGGAGGAGAGGTGGTCGCGGGATTTCGGACCAGTAGTTAAGGTGGATCATCTTGTGAAAGAGATGATTGAAAATGACGATACGAAAGAACCATTCGCCCGATTTCAAGGCCAAGGTTGCGCTTGAGGCGATCCGCGAAGAAATGACATTGGCGGAATTGTCGAAGAAGTACGGTGTGCACCCCACGCAGATTGGGACTTGGAAGCGGGCGGCGATCAAGAATATGGCCTCAGCGTTTTCCAAGCGCGGCGGCGATGTGGGAGCAACCAATGAAGTTGAGATCGACAAGTTGCACTCCAAGATTGGTCAGTTGGTGGTGGAACGCGATTTTTTGAAACGCGCCTGGGATCGTTAAGCAAGGATCGCAGGCAGATGTGTATTGAGAGAAACCACCCGAAGATCAGTATGAGGCGGCAATGCCAGATGCTGTCGCTATCCCGGTCAGGTCTGTACTATCAACCAAAGGGAGAAAGTGCTGAGAACTTGCGGTTCATGGAGGACATCGACAAGCAGTTCCTTGAAACGCCTTGGTATGGGTCGCGTCAGATGGCGCGGTACATGAAGCGGCAAGGCCACAAATGCGGACGCCACCGAATACGGCGCTTGATGCGGCTGATGCGCTTGGTGCCGATCTATCAGGAGCCCAATACCAGCAAGAAGCACCCCCAGCACAAGATCTGGCCATACTTGCTGAGGAAGTTGGCAATCACACGCCCCACTCAAGTTTGGTGCAGTGACATTACTCTGAGTAATTGATCATCCGCGCTCTCGGACGGTGCATTAGTTGGTGCATCAGAAAAAAGGAGAGCTGTGATGAAACGTTATTTTGTTGGCCTTGACGTGTCGAAAGCTGAAACAGCGGTTTGCCTGCGAGATGATCGCGGTGGCATTGTGACATCTTTCAAGAAACCTACGGACCCAGATGTACTCGCGCGTGCTTTGAGTGCGGAAATTGAGCATATTGTCTGTGTCGTCCTCGAGACCGGTCGGATGGCGAACTGGCTTTATGATGAACTCAGCCAAAGGGGGCTTCCAATGGTTTGCATCGATGCCCGTCGAGCCCATGCAGTTTTGAGCCAGATGCACAACAAGACTGACGAGAATGACGCTGCCATGCTGTCGGAGCTGGCCCGGACGGGGTTCTACAAGAAGATCGAGGTTAAGAGCCGCCTTGCCCAGGAACGGCGCGCCCTTTTGCGCGCCCGGGAAGTTGCAATCAAGATGCGCATGAACACAGAAAACACGATACGCGGGTTACTGGCCAGTTTTGGGATCAGATTACCCAAGCATTTGCAGACTTATGAGCAACGGGTCCGGAAAGTTCTGGAAAATCAGATCGTTCTGGCTGGTGTTATCGAACCGCTGTTGAAGTTGCGGACAGAAGCGCTTCGACAGGCCGCGATCCTGACCAAAGAGATGACTCGTCATTCGCGCAATGATGAAGCCTGCCGCAGGCTGATGACAATACCTGGCGTTGGAGCCGTTAGCGCGGTCACGTTTGTGGCTACGATCGACACGCCGGAACGCTTCAAACGGTCAAGAACTGTTGGAGCCTATATAGGCCTGACATCCAGACGCTACCAATCTGGCGATATTGATTTTGGTGGCAGAATATCAAAGCGTGGCGACCGCATGTTGCGCACGGTTCTGTATGAGGCAGCCAATAGCCTCCTTTGTCGCGTGAAATCGGGTCCCGGTCAGCCACTCAAAGATTGGGCGATGGCTTTGAAAACGCGCACCAGTCACAAGAAGGCCGTTGTGGCCTTGGCCCGAAAGCTATCCGTGATCATGCACGCCATCTGGAAAGATGGCACCGAATTTGAAGCAAAGGAAGCCTGAGTAAAGAACAGGCGAGCCCTACACGCGCTCGCTCTAAGTTGCCGTACCGACCACAGCGGCAGGCAATCGACAAAACCCGAGAGATCTACATGCGAGCTCTACGCATCGCGAATATCACCTTAGGGAAGTCGACGCCTTGGATGCCGAGATGAAGCGCCAAATGGGATGACTTCGAAAAGAACCTCGCAGGTGGTCGATACACGCGACAATATCAACGAGCGCAGATGATCAATTAAAGAACGTATATTCCGGTCAAGAACGGCTTTCTGTACCTGGTGGCAATCATGGATTGGGCGACGCGCAAGGTTTTGTCTTGGCGGTTGTCGAATACGCTGGACGCCAGTTTTTGCGTTGAGGCGCTGGAGGAGGCCATTGCCCAATACGGCACCCCCGAGATCATGAATACAGATCAGGGCAGCCATGATATGCCGCCCCTCAGGGGCCATCACCAACTTTTAGCTATATCTCGGGAAGTCGCGGGCTGCCACAAGCGCCATGCCAACAGCAACCCCCGCCTGCGGCAAGAGGGCCGCGCCGAACCAACGGCGTTCGGCTGGAGGTGCGTCGGCAAACGCGCCGCCAATCCAGCCCCCCGCCACCCGCGCGCCGGTGCGCAGGGCGATAAAAACAAGGCCAAGCAGGCCGATTTCGGCCAGAAGCCCTAGTTCAAGCCGCGCGCCCGCCAGCAGGAAAAACAGCACCATGAAGGGCCATTGCAGATGCTCGATCTCGTGAAAGGCGCGGCCGTGGTGACGCGCCAGATTGGCGATGATCGCGCCCGCCACCATGCCGGCGATGAGAAAGGACACCCCTGCCCAGATCGCCAGCCCGGCGGTGAGAAAGACAATCCCGATCGCCTCGGTCTGAAGCGGTTCGCCTTTGCTGAGCCGCCCGGTCAGATAGGCCGCAGGCAGGCCGATCATCGCCCCGAGGCCAACCGCGCCGCCAATTTCCCAGAGCGCCTCTGACAGGGCAGAGGTATCGCCGTTGCCGCCAAGCATCTGGGCAAAGACCACGGCCAGCGAAAACGCCAGAAGGCCCCAGGCATCGTCGATGGCGACAATGCCGCGAATCTTGTCCACAAACGGCCCCTTTGAGCCAGATTGGCGGATCGCATCCTGCGTCGCCGCCGGATCCGTGGCCGAGGCAATCGCCCCCAGAAGCAAAGCGACCGACACCGGCACGCCAATCAACCACAACCCGAGCGTGACCCCCAGCATGGTTGCCAGCACAATCGCCAGCGAAACCAGAAAAATCGCCGCGCCGTGGCGTTTAAGCGCCTTGCCGGTCAGCGAGTTTCCCAGCAGAAACGCCACCATGGTCAGCGCCATGACCGACAGGAAATCGTAAAGCGCGCGCACCTCGGGTGGAATGAGATCAAGGCCGGACCCGCCCGCGATGATCCCGCAGATCAGCAACAGCGTGACCCGTGGCAGGCGCGTGCGGCGCCCGATCGTATCGGCGGCCAGCCCCAGAAGGAACAGCGCGCCCAGCGTGATCATCAGGGTGGCGTTATCCATTTCGCCCTATCCGAGCAACATCTTGAGGCCCTGCGTCACATCCGAGCGCACAGCAAGGCGCAGGCTTGGCTCGTCGCCTGCCTTGAGCGCCGCGATGATAAGACGATGGTGGTGCGGCGGATCCTTGCGTCGCAGACGCCCGTAGAGGGCGCGCATGGTCGGTCCAAGCTGAAGCCAGACGGTTTCGGCCATAGCCAGCATCGCAGGCGCCTGCGCACGCAAATAGAGCGTGCGGTGAAACTCCAGATTGCGGCGGATATAGGAAACCGCATCCTGGCGCGCGATATCTTCGGCGACCCGCGCGTTGATGCTCTGAAGCCGGTCGATCAGCGCGATATGCGCACGCGGCAATGCGCGGCTTGCCAGCTCTACCTCGATCAGGGAACGCAGCGCGGCCAACTCCTCGATCCGCTCGTTGTTGAGTTCCGGCGTGCTCACCCGCCCCGAGCTTGAGATCGTGAGGGCGCCCTCGGCGGACAGGCGGCGCACCGCTTCGCGCGCCGGGGTCATCGAAACGCCGAATTCCGCGCCGATGCCGCGCAGGGTCATCGCCTGACCAGGCGCAATTTCGCCATGCATGATCCGGGTGCGCAGACCGCGATAAACGCGGTCATGCGCCGAAGGGCTTGGATCGGGGCGCGGGGTCAATAGCATGGTATCATGTGATCACAAATAACGCCGGGGTCAATCGCTGAAACGATAACGGTGCAACGCGCCGCCCTCACGGCGCAGCCAGGCGCGCTGCGCGCCATAGCCCGGCATCAGCTGCGCCACCACCGCCCAGAAGGCGGGCGAATGGTTCATTTCCGCCAGATGCGCCACCTCATGGGCGGCGACATAATCAAGCACCTCGGGCGGGGCCATGATCAACCGCCAGGAATAGCTGAGCGCGCCGCTTGACGAACACGACCCCCATCGCGAGCGCGTATCGCGCAGAGTGATCCGGCTATAGCCATGGCCAAGCAGCCCGGCATAATGATCCGACGCCGCCGCCAGCCGGTCGCGCGCCCGCGCCTTGAGCCAGCCCTCAAGCCGCGCGGCGGCGGTTTCGGGCGCACCGGGCACCTGTAGGGTGATGCCATCCTGTACCACCCGCCGCCCGGACCCTTGGGCGATTCGCATCACCCTGCCCTCGACCGGAATCTCAAGCCCATGCGTCACCGTGACCATGGCCGGGCGCTGCGCCAACTGCGCACGCAACCAATCGGCCTTGGTGTGGGCAAAATCAAGCGCTTCGGCCTCGGGCACACCGCGTGGCAGGGTCAGCGTAACCCGCCCATCAAGCCCCGAAACACGCAGCGAAATCCGCCGCGCGCGCGGGGACCGACGCAGGCTAAGTTCAACTGGGGGGTTGCCCGGAAGCACGTGATGGCCCATATGGCCTCCTGATTAGCGGATTGCGTGGCGACTAAAGCCTTTGACAGCTGAGCATTGTTATGGCAGGTGGCGCGGACCGTCGACAAGACCAGAGATTTAAAGGGGATCACCAATGCCCAA
>Ga0209345_10001853_pt1 | contig 24446 bp, 23 predicted proteins | sample Cruoilmetagenom7_FD_187294 | JGI IMG/M metagenome (GOLD analysis project Ga0209345, IMG submission 187294) | Oil polluted marine microbial communities from Coal Oil Point, Santa Barbara, California, USA - Sample 7 (SPAdes) (version 2) | ecosystem: Environmental > Aquatic > Marine > Oil seeps ...
CGCTGGTTTTCCTGTCAAAGTGGGAGGTCCCGGCTATCTTGGTGACCATGGTCCGAACAGCAGTGCTCGCTTCAGGAACAGGAACAAATCTTCAAGCAATTCTTGACGCGGCGAAGTCTGCTGGTCCGTTTGAAGTGGTTCTCGTTCTTACAGATGTTGATGGGTGTGGCGCTTTGGCGCGTTCTCAGGCGCAGGGGGTGCCAACCGAGATAGTGACTTGGGAGTCATGTGGGGGAGATCGCAGTCTCTTTACTCTTTCGATTACCCGGATACTGCAGGCGTATGATGTCGAACTAGTGGCCCTGGCTGGCTTTATGCGAATTTTGACCAGTGAGATCATTGAGGCATTCCCTCACGCAGTGTTGAATACGCATCCAGCTCTTCTTCCCGCTTTTCGTGGCGCGCACGCAGTTGAGCAGGCATTGGAGTATGGAGTGAGGGTGACGGGGGTCACTATTCACTTGATCGACGAGGAAGTGGATCATGGGCCTATCGTCGCGCAAATGGCAGTAGATGTGTTGTCAGAAGATAATGCGGCTTCGTTGCGGGCGCGTCTCCAAGAAGTAGAGCACCAGCTTTTTCCCCAAGTACTCGCTGATTGGGCAGATGGTTTGTATCGAGTGGAAGGCCGTCGGGTTATCCGGCTGCCGGCACCTGGGCTTTCCTCATGATGGGGAGTGTGCGGAAAGCGGAAAGAATGTTGTTTTAAAGTGCCCTTGTTCAGCGTCTGTAGTTGTGTTGCTGCAGTCGTTTGAGAGGGGATGATGTCGAGAGAGCGAGAAAGCATGAAGGGTCAGCCGGTGCGAGTGCGCCGAGCGCTGTTGAGCGTCTGGGACAAAACAGGGGTAGTGGATTTGGCGCGTGGCCTCGTCCAAATGGATGTGACAGTTCTTTCTTCGGGAGGAACAGCACGCATTTTACGTGACGCCGATATTTCTGTCACGGAGGTTGAGTCTGTTACCGGGGCGCCGGAAATTCTTGGAGGGAGGGTAAAGACCTTACATCCGCGTGTGCATGGTGGCATTCTTGCAGTGCGGAGTAACCCGGAACATATTGCTGATTTAGAGCGGTTGCAAATCGAAACGATAGATCTTGTGGTGGTGAACCTGTATCCATTTGAGGAGACAGTTGCGGATCCTGATGCTTCCGTCGACAAGATTTTCTCGATGATCGACATTGGTGGCCCCGCTATGGTGCGAGCTGCTGCGAAAAATGTTGCAGATGTGTGTGTTGTGATTGATCCCTGTCGGTATCAGGGCTTGTTGCATGAACTGGAAAATAATGATGGGCATGTCTCGTTTGAGACACGACTGGAGAATGCGAAAGCCGCTTTTGCTCTCACGGCTGCCTATGACTCGGGGGTCAGTGCATGGCTCACAAAGGACGAAGCCCTTCCTGAACAGCTCTTTCTTCCCTTGCGGCGCGCTGACCGGCTCCGCTATGGAGAAAACCCGCATCAGATTGGGGCGCTTTACCTAGACCCTTTTACTGATAGCTGGCTGCATAAAATGGTGCAACATGGAGGCAAAGAGCTTTCTTTTAACAACCTGTGGGATGTGGAAGCCGCGTGGCGGTTGGTGCGGGAGTTTGAGGAGACTGCTGCAGTTGTCATGAAGCACGCAATGCCCTGTGGAGTGGCAGAAGCCATCTCACTTCCCGAAGCCTATATTGCGGCTCGTGCCTGCGATGAGCTTTCGGCCTTTGGCAGTGTGGTCGCGCTCAACGCGATTGTTGAAGAAGATACTGCTGTAAAATTGCTCGAAACTTTCATTGAGGCGGTTGTGGCACCCGGATATACCGCTGCAGCACGAGCACGCTTGGCGGAAAAGCCGAATTTGCGTGTGCTCGAAGCTCCTGTTGCGTGGTCGCCACAGGGTTTCGATATGAAACGTCTTTCCGGTGGGTTTGTCGTGCAGGATTTCGACAGTGTGTCGCTGGAAGGGTGGCGGGTTGCGGGAAAAAAGGAACCGACGCTGGAGCAATGGGCCGACCTCAATTTTGCATGGCAGGTAACGGCGCATGTGCGCTCCAACGCCATTGTTCTAGCCAAAGGCCGGCAGGCTTTCGGGATTGGTTCTGGGCAGCAGAGTCGGGTGGATGCGGCTGATTTGGCGACACGCAAGGCCGACGGTCGTGCGATAGGAGGCGTCGCTGCGAGTGATGCTTTTTTCCCGTTCCGCGACGGGTTGGATGCCTGTGTTGCCGCGGGAGTGAAAGCGGTTGTGGCACCGTCTGGATCAAAACGGGACGACGAAGTGGTTGCTGCTGCCGATGAACTGGATGTGGCGTTGATACACGCCCCTGAACGGCATTTTCGACACTGAACGATCTTGAGTGATCTTGAGTGATCTTGAGAGACTTTGAGAAATCGCCGTGCGTAAAGAACTGAGCGAGTCATTGTTTTGTGCCCTGGACTCTTGTGGTCGCGAGGGCTGGTGACGATGATGGTATAGACAAAGTCACCTGAATGAGGCAAAGGAGCACCATGGCTGACGCCATCATATTGAACGCCCAAGGTGGGGTGGAAGTGCCCGCAGAGCCAATTATTCCCTTCGTGGAAGGTGACGGAACCGGCCCAGATATTTGGGCGGCATCTGTCCGTGTGTTTGATGCTGCAGTTGCGAAGGCCTATAGCGGGAAGCGCAAGATCGCGTGGAAAGAAGTTCTGGCTGGGCAAAAAGCATTCGACGAGACAGGTGACTGGCTGCCAAAAGAGACAGTCCAGGCGTTTCGCACTTATTTCGTGGGAATTAAAGGCCCTTTGACCACTCCTGTGGGAGGAGGGTTTCGTTCATTGAACGTGGCCTTGCGGCAAATTCTGGACCTGTATGTTTGCTTGCGTCCAGTGCGCTGGTTTGAAGGCGTGCCCTCTCCCGTGAAACGACCTCAAGATGTGGACATGGTGATCTTTCGAGAGAACACCGAGGACGTCTATGCGGGGATGGAAGTTGAAGCAGGAACCAAAGAGGCAGAGAAGCTGCGGCAGTACCTGACGGAGGAATTCGGCTGGAAGATCAGAGAAGAGTCCGGTATCGGCATTAAGCCTATTTCTCGTGAAGGCTCGCGCCGGCATATTCGGGCAGCTTTGCAGTATGCCGTTGACCATAACCGTTCCTCTGTGACGTTTGTTCATAAAGGGAACATTATGAAGTTCACGGAGGGTGCCTTCCAGAAATGGGGCTACGAACTTGTGCGGGAAGAATTCTCCGATGTTGCAGTCGGATGGGAGGATTGCGGTGGTGATCCGGGAAACAAGATCCTGGTCAAAGACACCATTGCTGACATTACGCTGCAACAGGTTCTGACCCGACCGCGTGAATTTGATGTGATCGCCACGACGAATCTGAACGGGGACTACCTCTCGGATGCCTTGGCAGCCCAGGTGGGAGGCATTGGTATTGCTCCTGGTGGGAACATTAATTACCAGACAGGCCATGCTATTTTTGAGGCGACGCACGGCACTGCCCCGAAATATGCCGGCCTGGACAAAGTGAACCCTGGTTCTCTCATCTTGTCCGGTGTGCTCATGCTGGAGTACATGGGGTGGCAAGAAGCCGCGGATCTGATTCTGCAGAGCCTTGGGCAGACCATCAAAGACCGTATTGTGACATATGACTTTGGCCGGCTCATGGATAATGCGACTGAAGTGAAAACAAGCCAGTTTGCCGAAGCGATGATCGAGCGTCTCTAGGAACGCAAGCGACGCTCGCGTCTTTATTTCTCGTGTCACGGGTCCCTGCTTTCGACCTCCGCTTTCTCATGAGAGACGGAAAGACGGCACAGGCATTGGCCTGAACAAAAAAGCCTTGAGGCTTTCCGAGAAGGGATGCCTCAAGGCTTTGCAGCCTATCTGTGGGTTTGTTGGTCTTTGCTGTGTGGCGGGTTTATTCCGCAGGTTTTGCACTGATCATGCGGTGTGGCTGGACAATCGTGTCGTATTCTTCGCCAGTGAGGAATCCACTCTCTACTGTTACTTCTCGTAGGGTTCGATTGTCTTCGAGTGCTTTGTTGGCAATGGCTGCAGCGTTGTCATAGCCGATTTTGGGGCTCAGCGCGGTCACGAGCATCAATGACCGTTCCACAAGTTCTGTCATCCGGTCACGGTTCGCCTCAATGCCTTCAACGCAGAATTCCCGGAATTTATGGCAATCGTCACTCAAGAGGCGGATCGACTGCAAAAGGTTGTAGATCATGACCGGCTTGTAGACATTGAGCTCGAAGTTTCCTTGGGATCCTGCCATGGCGATGGCGGTATCGTTCCCTATCACTTGGCAGCAGACCATGCTCATTGCCTCACACTGGGTGGGGTTTATTTTTCCGGGCATGATCGAAGAACCAGGCTCATTGGCAGGGAGAATAATTTCGCCGAGACCACTGCGTGGGCCTGAGCCGAGCCAGCGGATGTCATTGGCGATCTTTAGCAGTGAACAAGCGAGCGTTTTCAGGGCGCCGCTCGCCATGACGATGGCATCATGCGCGGCGAGAGCTGCAAATTTGTTGGGTGCCGATACAAAAGGCAACCCTGTCGCCTTGGCGATTTTCTGCGCCACTTTTTCGCCGAAACCGGCAGGGGCGTTGAGTCCTGTACCTACGGCAGTCCCGCCAATGGCAAGCTCGTAGATGCCTGACAGTACTACTTGTATGCGTTCGATGCCGGCGTCAAGCTGTGCGGTGTAACCGGAGAACTCTTGTCCGAGCGTCAGAGGTACTGCGTCCTGAAGGTGGGTGCGCCCTATCTTGACAATGTCGGCAAACTCTTCGCTTTTTGCATGCAAACTGTCGCGGAGGCAGGTGGCTGCCGGGAGCAGTCCTTCCGTGATCTGGATTGCGGCTGCGATGTGCATCGCAGTCGGAAAGGTGTCATTGGATGACTGCGACATATTGACATGGTCATTCGGGTGGACTGGAGTTTTTGATCCGAGTTTCCCGTTTGCCATTTCAATGGCGCGATTGGAAATGACTTCGTTGGCATTCATGTTGGATTGGGTGCCGGAACCTGTTTGCCAAACGTAGAGGGGAAAATGCTCATCGAGTTTTCCTGCAATGACCTCGTCGCATGCTGTGTAAATCAGCTCTGCGACATCATCGGGAAGAAAACCGAATTCCTTGTTGGTTTCGGCGCACGCCTTTTTCAAAATGCCAAAGGCATACATGATGTTGAGCGGCATATGCTCTTCTCCAATAGAGAAGAAGCCAAGAGACCGTTGGGTTTGAGCGCCCCAGTATTTATCGTTGGGCACTTCGATCGGCCCTTTTGAGTCGGTTTCAACGCGGAAGGTTTCGGGCATCGGGCGGCCTTTTGTTGAGGGACTTTTGATTGAGCGACCTTTGGGCGAGGGACAAGAGGACTGTCCGGTGGAATCCCCAAAAGGGACGGCAGGTAATCACCTTACCTGGAGAAGTGCGGAGGAAGGAGAGAATGGGGAAGGATGTCCTGCTGTAGCGAGGGTTGGACCGGGTGGAGCCGTGTAGGGGTGCGGTGATTTTCGAGATTTGAGATTTCTGGTAGGGAGGCGCATGCAGGCTTGTGTGGAGGCATTTTTCTGGGGAAAACAAAGCGAAAAATAGCAGTGTGCTTACTCTTTGTGATGTTTTTTGTTTGCTGTGTGATGGTCGGGCTGAAAGGGCTCATAATGCTGGTGGGAGAGGTAGGCAAGAGCGGAGGGAGGCGAAGGGAAAAATTGTGCAGGAGGCATGATGTGTGTTCTTGGAGTGTATCGAGTCTCCTCCTTTCCGTGAGATACCTACAATGAAGATCTCTGCCTGCTTTCTCTATGAAGTGAAGGGCATCTCCCCATTACAGGAGTTCCATCGTGAGCAAAATTACTGTTGTTGGCGCGGGAAAGTATGGATCCACGACAGCCCAGCGTTTGGCTGAAATGGATATTGTGCAAGAGGTTGTCTTGACCGACATTGTCGAGGGACTTCCTGAAGGCATCGCGCTCGATATGAATCAGTCTGGTGCGATTGAGGGTTTTGACACTCTCGTGGTCGGTCAGTCTGATGGCTATGAGAAGACTGCTGGTTCTGATGTGGTGGTGATCACGGCTGGTTTGCCTCGGAAGCCCGGCATGAGCCGTATGGACCTGCTCGAAGTCAACGCCAAGATAGTGGGTGACGTGTCGAGAAAAGTGCTCGACGGAAGCCCGGATGCAGTTTTTATTGTGGTTTCCAATCCCCTTGATGAAATGACCGCCCTTTGCCGGCAAGTCACTGGTCTGGCGCATCCCCGTGTCCTAGGACAGGCCGGCATGCTGGATACTGCCCGTTTCACAACTTTTATCGCGTGGGAGTGTGGTGTCCCCGCGCGGGAAGTACAGGCGCTTACTCTGGGAAGTCACGGGGATACGATGGTACCTGTGCCTTCGGCCTGCAAAGTCGGGGGAAAACCGCTTCCCGACGTGCTTTCTTCTGACGCAATCGATGCTTTGGTGCAGCGGACGCGCGATGGTGGCGCCGAGATTGTCGGCCTGCTCAAAACAGGGTCGGCATATTACGCGCCGTCATCTGCCGCTGCTGCGATGGTGCAGGCAGTCATCACGGATTCTGGCGTACAAATGCCGGTGTGTGCGTGGGTTACAGGAGAGTATGGAATTAGTGACGTTTATCTTGGAGTTCCCGCGCTGTTGGGAGCGGGCGGAGTGCGTGAGATCGTTGAGCTTGACCTGACTGGTGAGGAGCTCGGGAACCTGAAGGGGGCAGCAGACGCCGTGCGCGCGAAACAGTCGGATGTCGCGAGTTTGCTGTGATGCTGTCGTTGTAACCATTTTCCCAATGGCTGTGTGATGGTGAAGTGTATCTCCGGTGCTTGGTCGAGCTGCGTGTCGAGCTGCTGTGTCAAACGTGTCCGTTGAGTTCGATTTTGCGGATTGTTGTGTGTGATCGAGCTTGTCTCCTTGTTTGTTGGGATATCGCTGCGCTTGGCAGCGGGCTTTGCCGTGTTTCGGGTAATGGCCATACGTGGCTGTTTGAGGCCGCCAGACAGCACAAAGCGTCTGGCGGCCCGTTTTTTAGGTAGACGGAGTCGGGGCGCCGAGGCTGCGACTCCACAGTAGAGCGACTGTATGCGCGACGTCCTCGATGCTCTCGTCTCGTTCTTCTTCTACAAACCACACATACGCAAAATGGTCCAGCATGCTTGTAAGAGCGCGAGCTGCGATGTCGGCATCAAGCGGGGGGATGTGTCCTGCAGATGTGTATTCAGTAATAGCCTTGTGCACGCTTTGTACAAAAGACTCGCGGATTTTTCGACGTGTTTCGGCGATTTTCTTATCGTGACTTGCGGCTTCGGTCCATATGCGAACTAAGTCGGGATTTTGGTGGTATCTCTCGAAGAATATAGTAATATCACCACGTATTGTTTCGTACAGATCGGCTTCTCCCCAGTCATGACGGGGGAGTGCCACTGTGTCGCTTGCTTCAGATACGAGTGCGGCGAGTACGTCTTGTTTATTGCGGAAATAGCGGTAGAAAGTACCGTGGGCGACTTTCGCGATTGCAGTGATGTCGTCTACGGTGGCGCGCGCGAAACCCTTTCTCACGAAGACTTTTCGGGCGGCAACGAGGATATTTTCCATGGTCGCCCGCCCTTTTGCTTCCAAATGATTTGAGCGGATTGGCATGGGAAAAGAATCAGACTTTTCTTGCTCTGATGTCAACAAAATGATGACACATATGTGATTTCTGGTGATGGAATGATGAGAGAAGAGGTTTTCTCTGTGCAGAAGTTCTTTTTATAAAGAGACTTTGTGACGAAGAAGACGAGAAAACCTCACGCGGAAGGTGTGAAGTGAGTGGATACTATAGGAGAATATGATGTTGCGAGAAGTCTTCGCTCAAAATGGGGGAGAAATGAGCGATATAGTCATTAGTCTGGAGTCTGGGAGTAGTTCCTTTACCAGGTCGCTGAGTGTGGTCTCGAATGTTATGAAGTTCGCTGCTTGCGAACAGTAGCGTGGGAGAGTGTGGCGAATGGCCTATTATCATGCTTGACCAGTGTGCCTGTTTGTGGAACGGGTCTTCTCGAATGAGTATGATTTCAGGTCGCACAGGTATTGTTTTCGGAGATGTGATGACACGATGAGCATGCACAAAGACTGCCGTCATTATCATCGACGCACTGTAAAAAATGGCGAGAAAGTCGAATCGTGCAGCCTTGATGTTGCGCCGGATGCGCCACTTTCCTGCCCATCCCGTTGTCTTTATTTCGAGAAGCGCAAGCTGGATACGTCGGGATTTACATTTGGGTCTTTGGGGCCGCAACAAGACGACGAACCTTCTTTCGATGACGCCGACTCACAGGCCGTTCTCGAGGCATTGCGCGAGACGCTTGCTGATGTGGAGGATGAAGTCTTGTCTGACGAGCGGGAACGGCGAAAAGCGGCTTCTCGGGAAAAAAAACGGTCAAAACGAAGACGCCGAAAATGAGATTAGTCTGTTGGCGGCGCACGAGCCTGACTAGTTTGAGAGCTGGAGGCTGTGTTTTCATGCCTGGGGTGTGATCGGCCAGTTTTTACTTTGTTCCCGTTCTAAGTTCTCGTACCGAAGAGATATCTGTGCCTTACGGGATCGGAGAGGTCCTGGAATGATGCCACATGCTGTGATCGCGTCGTCAGATTCTTTTCATGTTATGCAGCCTGAGGGAGTTGAGCAGGCTGGCAAGGGGCTGGTCTGGCGCGGGAATCGGTTTTTTCTGTGTGGGCAGCTCGACAAAGTGGGATTTCTGCATTGGCCTTTTCGGGCGATTGATGTGCAACGTCACTTGCCGAAGAATGTCAGACTAGAGACCTTTGATGGTCTTGCCTATGTGGGATTAGTTCCTCATATGATGACGCTCACCTCGCCCCGACTTTTTTCTCGTTCTCATTCTCGTTTTGTGCAGTTCTTCCAGACTGATTTGCGGACGTACGTGCGTGGTCCTGACGGAGAGCCTGGTTTGTGGTTTTTCTCCGTGGATGTGGATCGTTTCAGCTTGGCGGTGATGGCGCGTCTTGTTGCGGGACTCCCTTGCTTATGGTCCAAGACTTTGATAGTGGTTGAGCGTGGGACTTTTGCCTATGAGTCGAAGCGGCAAGGCCCCCGACATCGTGGTTCGGTGAGTTCGGGTGTACTCGAAGTGGACGACTTGTGTAAGTCTGGACAGCTTTCGGTTTTGGAACACTGGTTGATGACAAGACGCCGGTTTTATGGACGCTCAGTACAAGGTATCCATAAAGGTATGTATGTGGGATGTTTAGACTATAATGAGTTACCCCTGTACCGAGCAACTGTACTGGACTTTCAGGACGAGTGGCTGTCGATAGCTGGTTTTCCGCAACCCTGTGGGCCCGTTATCGCCCATTATTCTCCCGGAGCAGAAGGGGGGGTTTCTCTAACTTTGGCATTTTCTGTAGGGATTCCTGGATTATGGACGCCTTTGTCAGAAAGTGCTGGTGGGTGGGTATGATTGCTGAGTTTTTGTCGACTTGTTTCTCTCATGGGGAGGCCTTGAGGCTGACGAAAAATGAGGAGAGAGCGTTTTTTGTTGAAAGATGTCCTTTATACTTATATCGATATGCATCCCTGTGGGTTGGTGAGAATGATGGCAGGGATGCCAGGTAAAATTTTTCGTAGGTGGTATTTTTCTTGTCCGTTTCTCACCTGTGCCTTTCTAGGGAGTTTTAAGGTTTTTCTTCTCAGGCCCCATGCTTTTGCTTTTGCATTGCGGAAACTGGCATTTTTGGAAAAGATGCGTGGAGAGAATGGAAAAGTCTTTTTGTGGACAGTGTGCGAACCGGGGAGGGCGACACGTTAGATGGAGATCATGGAACGGGCTGCTCGGGATGTCCTCGAAGTTGCTGATGTGCATCGGTTTGTTGCCCAGAAGATGCCCAGCATGTTCCCAGAGCAACTTGTTATCCGCGGTGAAGTGGGGAAATGCACATACGATGAAGGTTGGGTGGCATTCCAGCTACATACATCGTCAGGTGGGGACTTTGAAGAGTCAAGTGACCTCATTGTCTATTTGAATGGAATGCGATATGAGCGAGTTGTGGCGAAATGTCGGCGTGTGCTGGACAGCGAGAATTTTGTTCTGGAGGAATTAGTTTCTTGCGGCCAACCTGTGGTGATTGGCGGCAGATTGGAGTATCAGCCGGAGAAGCGGCGCATTGAATTGCGTATGGATGACCTGTACCCGGTTGCCACGATAGATGTACTTCTCGGCGAACGTGAGGCAGCACGTGAGCGTCTGGTGGGAGAGTGCTTGTGCGAAGTGCAGAGCGAACGGCTTCTTCCCGCTGCCCCCACGCGTGTGGCGATTATTGGAGAAAATTCTTCCGACTCAGTGCATACAGTGCTACAGATGTTTGAGGATTCTCCTTACTGCTTGGACGTCACTGTTTATGACGCGAAGCCTTTTGGGAATAATGCCATTGAGGAAGTAGAAGAGGCGATTGTCGAGGCTGGTCTGGGGTCTCCTCATCTCGTGCTTCTTGTGCGCGATGCCGGGGATCCTTGGCAGTATGCGGCTTTTGACTCGGAAGCTGTAGGGCGGGCAGTGGCACTGTGCGACGTCCCGGTGGTGACTGGACTCCTGGCATCTCGTCCCTGTCTTGCGGAAGACGTTGCGTACCTTCGTCGTGAAAGTGCAGAAGAGGTCGGGGCTTTCGTTTTACAATTGCTTGCAACATCGCAAGAACAGCTTGCGCGCGCAGAGGCCGCGGTTGTGACGCGGGCCGCGGAAGGTTACGAATTGGCGCGCGGTGCGTACGAAGAAGTGCGAGTCGCAATTGAAGCTGCGAAAATTGCAGGGGACGAGCGGGCGCGTCAAGCTGGGGCGAGCATGCGCCGCCTTGTTGCACTGCTTTTGTTCACCTCTTTTCTCACGGTGGGATTTCTCGCTTCACAAACTGATTCGTTTGTATGGGGGAGCGTGCTTGGCCTGGTCATCGTAGGATGGACGTTAGGATGGCTCACGGTGGGCCGTCGCGACCGCTCGGACCAGTGGTGCCGCGAATGGAGGCAGGACTTCATGGAAAACGTGGAGGATTCGTTTGAGCGAGCTTTGGAAGATCTTTGGGTGATTGAAGCGAGATTGAGCGAGACAACAAAATTGCAAGAGATAGAAACGCTTATGGAGCAGGCAGCGATGCTGGGAAGGCGTTGCCGTGACCTTCTTGGCGCAGGGAAGCGGAGCATCGAGAACTTTGGCGGATAGCCTGAAGTAGGCAGCGATGCTGGGAAGGCGTCGGCGTGACCTTCTTGGCGCAGGGAAGCGGAGCATCGAGAACTTTGTAGGTACCTACCTTGGTGGAGGCTGTGTCACGGTGTGTAACGGCAAATGGGAACGGATACAGCGTGTGCTGTGCTTTTCTCAAAACGCTGTTTTGTGTGGAGCGGTGTTCGAGCTGTTACGAAAAAGGTTTTTCCTGGTTTGTGACCGCCGGGAGGTATGACGGCGGAGCATGTGATGCAGCGAGGACGTCGTGAGCTTCTGGCTGTCGTCACGCTGTCGTCACGCTGTCGTCACTTGGTTGCGGACTTTTTTCGCTTCGTACAGGGAAATGTCGGCCCGTTTCACAAGTTCTCTCATGGATTCTCCCTGTCGGTGCGCACTCACGCCTGCACTAAATGTCGTTCTGGTGGGGTTTTCCCGCCATTTATTGAGTAGGTGCTGGGTTGCTGTTGTCGCGATTTCCTTTGTTGTGGGGAAGCAAAGCAGAAATTCCTCGCCGCCATAGCGTCCGGCAACCGCGCCGAAGCATCCGGGAACAGGACTTGCTGTGAGTTCTTGTATGAGAAAGCTGCCAAACGAGCAGAGAAGCTGGTCGCCGGCATCGTGGCCATATATGTCGTTGTATTGCTTGAAGTGGTCCATGTCAATCATGGCGACACTGAGTGAAGTCTGGTCGCGTGTTGCCTGTGTGGCTGCTTCCTCAAGCTGGACAAGGAGTTTGCGGCGATTGGGGAGACCTGTCAAAGGGTCTGTGTGGGCGAGCCGTTCGAACTCTTCCGCGCGTAATGCCCGTGTCAGCGCGATGCCTGTTTGTGTGCTGATTGCTTCGCACAACTCTACAATGCGTTTGTCGGGATTGGGGTCTTGCAGAGAAAAACCGATTTGCAGAGCACCCTCTTGGTCACTGATCCCGCGCAGGGGAACGGCAAGAACCAGCTTGTTTGGCAAGCGTTCGATCACGGTTTTTCCTGACGTGATCGCGTGTGCTGCAGAACAGAAAAAAGGTGTATCGACAGGTCCGGGATGTGGTTCTCTCGGGTTGGCTCCCGTGACGCAGAGATGCCCTTCGGGGTCTTTGAGCAAGAGGGCAGCATAATCGCTGTGACTTATTTTGCGGATATGCCGGCAGGCGGTTGCAGCAATTTCGTTGCGGGTGAGTTTGCTGGACAGGGCGCTGATGGCGTCCATGAGACACAGGGCGTCTTGTTCTGTGTCGCTTGTCAGTCTGTGTGGCAGAGGGGGAGAGGTGGACGTGGAGAGGGGATTTTGTGGGGGTGTGTCTGCGCGATCGGGAAAAAAAATATGCGGAAGATGCGCGGGAGAGGCCAGGGAAGGGTCCAGCGCAAAGTCCGTATTGCAGTCCGCGTGTGTGTTGGTGAGAGAGTTTTGCCACAAGACTTGTGAGGCGTCCCAGATGCCGTTTTCCTGAAAGACGAGCACGCAGAAGACCGACGTGGTGTTTTTCCCTCCGGCCGTTCTCGCAGAAGTGGCGCGGTGTACGGGGCCGGAAGCATTTTGCATGGCGTGAAGAGCAGCGCAGACAGGGCATCCTTGTGTGTGGAATCCCACCTGAGAAGCTGGATTTGCACATTGGGAACATGCCTCGATGTGCGTAGGGTCTTTGGAATCTGCTCCGTTTCGCGAGGGACGTCGTGCGCGCGTATGAGCACGGTTTAGAAGTGTGCGTAAGCGTGCGGGCTTGTTCCATCGCTCGCGGAGTGGGATCACCAAACCTCCCTGGTCTGTAAGAGGTCTCGGTTGCTTTCTTGTTCACTTGAGATTTTGTTGGCCTCTAGTGGGATTCTTCTAGAGGGGAAGTGCCCGGTTTTTTCTGGAGCAGCAGGTTTCTTCTCGGGGCTTTTCGTGCAATAACGCCTAGTCGAACGGTAGGCTCAAGAAGATGACAGGGAATGCAGCGACAACACTTGGGGAATTACGGGAGTCTGGTTGGGAAAGTCTTCCCGTCAAAGAAGAGATGCGCAGGAATCTTCTTCGGCGGCTGGAGGCTTCGGACCCTCTCTTTGAAGGTGTGTTCGGATACGACGACACAGTGTTACCCGCAGTGCAGAATGCAGTGCTTGCCGGGCATGACATTATTTTTCTTGGAGAACGTGGTCAGGCCAAGAGCCGTATCATCCGGAGTCTCGTGAACTTGTTGGATCCGGAGTTGCCCGTGATCGCAGGGTCAGAGATCAATGATGATCCTTTTGATCCAGTAAGCGCTTACGCCAAGGAACTGGTTGCGGAGAAAGGTGATGAAACTCCAATTGATTGGCTTCCTCGTGATCGAAGATATGGGGAGAAACTTGCGACTCCCGACATTTCTATTGCCGACTTGATTGGTGAGGTTGATCCTATCAAGGTGGCGGAGGGACGTTATCTGTCCGATGAATTGACCCTGCATTATGGGTTGATCCCTCGTACGCACCGCGGTATTTTTGCGATTAATGAGCTGCCTGACCTGGCTGAGCGTATTCAAGTAGGTCTTTTGAACATCCTTGAAGAGCGGGATGTGCAGATCCGTGGTTATAAGATTCGCTTGCCAATCGACGTGTTCCTTATGGCATCTGCGAACCCGGAAGACTACACCAATCGCGGTCGTATCATTACCCCTCTGAAAGACAGATTTGGGTCGCAGATCCGTACTCACTATCCGCTTGAGACCGATCTGGAAATGGAAATTGTGCACGCGGAACGACGGCCTCTTTCTACGGGAAGCCGTTTTTTGCGTGTGCCCAATTTTATGGACAGGATCATTGCGGAAATCTCTCAGCTGGCACGGAGTAACCCGAGCGTAAATCAACGTTCTGGAGTTTCTGTGCGCATGACTATTGCTAACCAGGAATCTTTGGAAGCGAACGCGTTACGGCGGTCCGTGCGTTGTGGGGAAACTGAAGTTGTCCCACGTGTGAGCGATCTCGGCGCACTTGTTCCTTCTACTGCCGGGAAAATTGAAATCGAATCCTTCGACGATGGTCGAGAAAGCGAGCTTTTCGAGAAGCTTGTCGCGAAGGCCATTCTTACCGTTTACCGGATGACAGTCAGTGCCGAGGATGTACGTCCGCTGCTTGATGCGGTGAACAAAGGTGAATTGTCAATAGAAGTCGATGCTTTGATGCCCGCGAAATCTTTGGTTGATCAGGTGGCAGGCGTGCCGGGTTTCCCTGAGGTTTTGAGCCGAATAGGCGGAGAGTCGCCTGGGAGCGCGGCATCGGCACTTGAGCTCATCTTGGAGGGGCTGCATCTCTCCAAGCGTCTCAACAAGAGCGGGGTAGAGGGGAAGCTCTCTTATTCCTCCCAATAATGCTATCGAAGAAGTCTTTGCAAGAGCAGAGGCTTGGGAGTGTTGCTCCCCGTAGAGAGGCAAGTGGCCATGGGGTTCTTTGGGCAGAAACGGCAGTTTACTTATTCTGCGTGGGATGGCACGCAAGCCGTTCCTGACTTTGACGCCGATGGCCTTTTGCATGAGATTACTGATGATCTAGTGCAGCATGGGGATTTGCAGGCGGCGTTGCGCCGCCTGCTTTACCAAGGGTTTGAAGCAGACGGTCAGCGTGTGCAAGGCCTACGTGAGATGCTGGAACGTCTACGAGAGCGCCGTCAGGAGTTTTTGCAGACGTACGATACGTCAGGTGTCCTGCAGGAAATTAAAGAACGGCTTGATGATGTGACGCGTCTCGAAGAGACGGGCATAGAGCAACAACTATCGCAAGACCCGAGTAAAGAAAAAGTTGATCAGGGTCTTGAGCATCTTGAATCGTTGCACCAAATGCCTGATGACGCGGGTGGTCGTCTGCGTTCTTTGCAGAACTATGATTTCATGGACGATGATGCCCGTCAAAGCTTTGCTGAACTGCAAGAAGATCTCAAGCAGCAGTTCATGGAGCAGTTTTCTCGTAATCTCACCGAGGGTATTCGCGACATGTCGCCGGAGCAGATGCAGGCGATGAAAGACATGATGGCGGATCTCAATGAGATGCTGCGTCAGCGCGCGCAAGGGGAAACCCCGGACTTCGATGAGTTCATGCGCAAACATGGGGAGTTTTTTCCGGATAACCCGAAAGACCTCGATGAGCTTCTTATGAACATGGCGCGCAATATGGCCGCTATGCAGCAGCTTCTTGCGTCCATGACGCCCGAACAACGTCAAGAGTTCGAATCAGTCATGGACGCCATGATGGAGGACATGGATTTGTCCTGGCAGGCGAATGAGCTGGGACAGCTGTTGCGGGAAGCTTTTCCCGGTCTGCCCTGGGATAAGGATCCCGGTTTTCGTGGGAATCAGCCTTTGGACATGCAAGGCGGCCTTCAGATGATGGATGCCTTGTCACAGATGGACGATCTTGAAAAGTTTATGACTCGTGGGGGAGATCCCAATCTGCTCTCCGAGATTGACCCGGAACAGATCGAGAATCTTCTGGGAGAGGATTCGGCGCGCAGCTTGGAACAGTTGCAACGCATTGCGCGTGAACTGGAGGCGGCAGGCCTTATTGAGAACAAGGATGGACAGTTTCAACTTACTCCGCGAGGGATGCGGAGGATTGGAGAGAATGCTCTGCAGGATTTGTTTAAAAAACTGCAGAAGGACCGACTCGGTGATCATCCAGAAGTGCACCGGGGAATGTTGGGTGAGTCAGCATATACGAGTCGTGCCTATCAGTTTGGTGATCCTTTTCTGCTGGATGTAGGAAAGACAATACGCAATGCCGTCATGCGTAATGGTCCTGGTTCTCCTGTGCGAATACGGCCAGAGGACTTTGAAATTGAGGAGACAGAGCGGGTGACGCGTACCTCTACTGTTTTGCTGCTCGATCTCTCTATGTCCATGCCGATGCGAGATAATTTTGTTCCAGCGAAAAAAGTGGCGATGGCGCTGCACGCCCTGATTAGCTCTCAGTTTCCGCGCGATTACTTGGGAATTGTTGGGTTTAGTGAGGTTGCGAGGGAGATTGAAGCGAAAGATTTACCAAAGGCATCTTTCGACTTTGTCTACGGCACCAATATGCATCATGCGCTTATGCTGGCCCGTCAGATGTTGGTTCGTCAGGCGGCGACAACGAAACAGATCATCATGATTACTGATGGTGAGCCCACCGCGCATGTTGAAAATGGGCAGCCGCATTTTTCGTATCCACCCACGCCTGAAACGATTGCCTTAACGCTGGCGGAGGTGGGGCGTGTGACTCGTGAAGATATTCGTATCAATGTGTTTATGCTCGACGCGTCGAGTTCTTTGCGGCGTTTTGTGGAGCGTGTGACTGAACTGAATCATGGGCGGGCATTTTTCACGACGCCAGAATCTTTGGGTGAGTATGTTTTGGTGGATTTCTTGGAGAACAAGCGTGTAGACCGCCGTCGTGCTGCCGGGTGAAATGAGGCATGCGCGAGGCCGGGTTGAGAGCGGCGGCGTTGAGAGAGGGATATTTCTGCCCACTATAGCTGTATTGAAATTTTTCCGTATTTTTTTTCAAGGGTCGGCATGTTTTGTGGGAATACTTGGTTTGTGTAAGACATTGCGGTGATAGGGAATTAACTACTTTTGGTGATGTTATATAGGGAATTTGCCCTTGTTTTGTGCGCGGAAAGTAGTTGAGTCACCACTTCTCTCTTGAAAGCTTGATGCGAACAGGCTTGAATGCACAGGTGAAGCGGTATTCAAGTGCCGCGATGGTGACTAGAAAAGCGAGTGCGGTTTGCGCTGTTCGCTGTCAGGGAACAACGGTCTGTGGTTTTTTCGTATCTCTTTTTTGAAGCTGGGCACATGGAATGTCTTCTGACATGTGGAAAGCAAATCGTCGAGTTTTCATGAATGCAGTTATTTCGGGGAAGCAAATGAACATTTGGAGCGCAAATGCAGGGCGCTCCTGTAGGGGGAAGTGGGCGGCGCGAAAGGAGTGAACTGGGAGCGGGGACACCGGTGTGGATTTTTTGGGGTCTTCGTGATTGACGCAAAGATGTGAGGCGTTTTTTTCGAGATGCAGAATATCTTGCATTCTTCACGATTCCCTTGCGGTTTTGTCTGCTGGTGCGGACGTGTTCTTTTTCAGAGAATGTCGGTAACAGTGGGAGCTTCGTGAACCCGTTTCCATTCTAGTTTTTGACACTTTGTGGACCTTGTGGGGAAAATTTTTCACTCACCAAACAGTTAGATATACAATATCGTATTGTCTACATTTAGAGTGCTGCGCTCACTTTATGCCGGGCAAGAGCAAAGGAAATAGGGATACGGCGAATGCACGTGATCGAGACAGTGACAGGAGACGGTCTTCCAATAACCCAGCTTGATTTGGGGTGGCAGACAACCGCAAATTGTGTCGGGATTGATCCCGACATTTTCTTTCCAGAACGAGGAGCCTCTACACGCGAAGCAAAGGCGCTTTGTGCGAGTTGCAAGGCTCGTGCGGCCTGTCTTGAATACGCCTTGGAGAAAGGCGAGAAGTTCGGGATTTGGGGTGGTACTTCGGAGCGAGAAAGACGGCGGCTGCGTCGTATCCGCGCCGCGGAACGACGCGCGCGCGAAATCGCGCGTCGCGATTGTCTTGCCGTGTAAAGCAGGTTGGACGTATCGTGATCGGAAGTAAATGAGACGGAAGAGGACTCCAAGGTGACGCGCTGTCGTCTGGGTCCAGGCTTTGCGAGCAGCTTATGGAAATCTGATTAGCCCCGAGGTAGGGGGCGCGCAGGGGAGGAATTCGTGAAAAGTAAGAAGGAGCGCGTGCTTTTTGCTCATGTGGATAGCTTTACCTCTACTGCGTTTCGCGGTAATCCTGCTGCAGTGTGTGTGTTTGGTGCGATCGGGGGGCTAGCCGAAGATGCGGATTGGATGCAGAATATTGCATCTGAGATGAACTTGTCGGAGACGGCATTTGTTCTTCCTTCGCCCTCTTCGGCTGGTGTTTTTCTCCTACGCTGGTTTACCCCACTTGTGGAAGTCGACTTGTGTGGACACGCGACTTTGGCAGCCGGTCACGTCCTGTGGGAGAGCGGTGCTGTGCCCCTTTTGTCACCGATTTTTTTTGAGACAAAGAGCGGTCTTCTTACCTTGCGGAGAGAAAAAGTCGGCAGTGCGCGGCGTGTGAACTCAGGACAAAACAGCGCAGGAGGCAGAAAAGCAGGGACAGATCAAGCAGAGGGGAGCCGGAAAAAACTTCACGCGAGCAGCGGGGCAATAACAGAAACAGGCTGGATTTCGATGGATTTTCCTGCCGATTTGCCAACCGCTGTGGATTCTCCTTCTGGTCTTGCTGAAGCCTTGGGAGCGACGCCAGTCTGGACAGGCCGTGGGCGGTACGATCTGTTTGTCGTGCTTCCAGATGCTCGTTCGGTCCGGGAATTGGCACCCTCTTTCGCTGCGCTCCGCCGGCTCGATACACGAGGAATCATTGTGACCGGCCCTGGGGACGAGCCTGGTATCGACTTTCTCTCGCGTTTTTTTGCTCCTTGCGTGGGAATTGACGAGGATCCTGTGACTGGATCGGCCCATGTCTGCCTGGCCTCTTACTGGTCAGCGCGTCTCGGAAAAGAACGCTTGGTGGGAAAGCAGGTTTCTCGCCGTACGGGCATAGTGCGGACAGCCTTGTTGCCAAAAGAACGTGTCCTGTTGTGTGGGCAGGCCGTCACGCTTGTGCGGGGAGAGCTTGCCCTCTGACTGAGGCCTTTACGTGAAGCAGTCGGGGAGCGCAATGCAAGAAACCCTTTGGGTGGCATGCTGCTGGTTTTTGAAAACTGGTTTCGGTTGCAGGATTTGTGTGGCGGACTTTTCCTGGAAAAAAAGAAAATTTCTGGTTTTGCTCGTTTGTCCTGCCTGTTTTCCCTGTTCTTTAGCCTGCACAACAGTCAAGATCGCTGCTGTTTTCGCGTAGGCCAACACGGTGCAGCGCGTGCTCTAGTGTCTTGTTTTCATGCAGCTGACTCAGTGTCAAGATCTCATCACTGCAGTCTCGGAGGGCACAGCGCGGGAGCAGCCCGACGAGCTCGCCTGCGATGAGCGTGACATCCTCGCGAGCTGCTTCGTTCTGCACTGCCTGCCAAGCGGCAGCAATGCCCGTGCGTCCTGGCCGAAGAAGATTCATGGAGATTTGCGTGCGTTTTTGCTGGGGCAAGCGCAGCGCGAGTGAGCGTATTCCCACAGGACCACCTGCTGTTTCTCGAACGCGAGCAGCGATACTGCGGGCGGTATCGAGACAGCCAGTACTGATATCGATATTGTATGCCACAAGAAGTGAACGCACCCCGATGGCGACTGCTCCTGTTGTGGGATGAGGATGGAGCGGTCCCCTGTCTGGCCTTATCTCAGTAAAAGCATGTTTACGCACATAAGGGAGGGAGTGATGATTTTTTGATGCCCTCTCATAGAAGAAGGCGGGGATGTCGAGGGCTGCTGCTGCCTGTGCGGTTTGTTGGGCAATTGTGCAGGCAGTGTTGCTGCCTTGCGCGGAGTCGGTCCATTCCAAAGGAATAAATGGGCATACATCAAAGGCCCCAAAGCGAGGATGAACGCCTTGATGTGCGGAGATATCGAGATGTTTCTGGCATGACGAGAGGAGGGCGCGTGCGGTAGCCGCGACATCTTGCGGGTATCCCGCAAAGGTGAGAACAGAACGGTTGTGATCATGATCGTGATGGATATCAAGCAGGATCGCGCCGGCGTTTTCGCCTGCTTTTCCGATTATTGCAACCTGTTGTTTGTTTTGACCTTCAGAGATGTTGGCGACGAGTTCGATGAAACCGTATGTCGTTGACATGGTCTCTTTTTCCTACTCTGGATAGTGGCACCGTCTGGACTGGATGCGGTGATACCGTATTTTCGTAAAAGATCGTGTGAGGGGAAATTTCTTCTGCAAAAGAAGAAGGAGATGTTGGAGTGTGTTTCGGGTTTGAAGAGAAGGTGCGAAAGAAGGGGAACAGGAAAGACATCACAGGAAAGTCCTGGAAAAAGTAAGAAACCAGTAGAAATACGCGTGGGGTGTCCGTTCTTCTGGGCAAAGATCCTCAGGAATAATTCTAGTTCTTTTGTTGTGAGCGAGACTGTTCATGGGAAGGGGTGTAGGCTGGTTTCGGTCAGTTGGTTACTGGCCGAAGAAGTCATAAGAAGAAGTCATAAAACGTTCTTGTCCTCTGAAAGTGGGTTTGGTGAATTTGCCCAGAGGAAAAGAATTCAGCATTTACCTTGGCACCATGCAGACGTGTGGGAAAAAAGACAGCGCACTCCTTTTTTTGGCTATATGAGGATAGGAGGCGCAAGAGGAAAGACCGGTATGCTGATTCTGGTCGTAAGCATAATTTCGGAGTGAGAATGGGTAGTCTAGGATTTCCGGAGCTTTTGATCATTCTGGCCGTTGTTCTTTTGTTGTTTGGGTCGGCGAAACTGCCACAACTTGCGCGTTCACTTGGTCAGGCTTCAAAAGAGTTCAAAGCAGGCGTGGCGGAAGGCGACGCGGAAAACACAGAGAAACCTGACAGTTGATCTGTCCGTTGTTTTTCGGTCAGGTCTGGTTTCCGTCTGTGGAGGACAGGGAGCACACAGTCGTTTCCGACAGGCAAGGAAATATGGTGTGTGCATGTCTTTCTGTCTGTCGAGTGTGTATGTGGGCTATGACTTGAGGGTGGGAGAGGGAGCGGGTGGTCGCTCGTCTTGATGCAGGTGAGGTATATGATGCCGATCGGGAGAGTCAAGAAGACTTGTCCGAAAAGGGGGGATCTGAAGGGAAGATAGGATGTGCACAGTCTTCGCCTCGCCAACTTCTTTTATCTTGGGAATGGATCGCGCGTGAATACGGTCGCATGCTCTACGCGTTTTCCTACAGTTTGACGAGAAATCCCGACGATGCAAATGATCTCGTACAAGATGTTTTTCTGAAGTTGCACCGTTCTCTTCTGACGTATCATCCCGGTTCCCTCAAATCCTGGCTATACCGCATTGTGTTGAATGCTTTTTACGACTTTAAGCGTCAAGAGAAGCGGCGGTGTGCGCAGCTTTTTTTCGATGAGGTGCGTTGTTTCCCTGAGAGTGAGACCTCTCCGGCACCTGCCGAAGTACTTGATGCCCTGTACTTTGGTGAAGATGTGCAACAAGCCTTGGATGATTTGCCTGATGATTTTAAGATTCCGGTTGTACTCTGCGATATTGTGGGACTCTCTTATCGAGAGATTGCCGAATTTCTCGATATTGCGATTGGGACGGTTCGTTCGCGGATACATCGAGGCAGGTTATTCCTGCGTCGACGCCTTGCACACCGGTGCGAGACGGTTTCCTCAGAGCCAGGCAATTAGTACCAAACCCGCGAGCGTGAGTTCCTGCCACAAGGGAGATTGTGCAAGCGCGAAGAAGACATCTTGTACAGTTATCCTTGCATCTCCGCGCAGCGATCTTACCGGATGTGGGAGGGATGACGCGGTGTGTCGCTGTGGTGCATGAGGAAGAGCTGCCCTCCTGGCTCTGGAGAAACATTTGCGAGGGAATGTCGCGGGAAATGTCGCGGGAGATGAGATTGTCTCCCCTTGATGGGTTTCTTTTTCGTTTTCCTGTGACAGACTACGATCAATACGAACGACAGAATTGCTGTGGAGAGACGATGAATGAAGAAGAAGAGGTCCCGGAATATCAGGGTACTCTGCGGATTATTCACAGAGGTTCCGTCATTCCGCATTGGCGTTACGAGTATGTAGAAGGTGCTCGTAATGTGATTGAAGATGTCGTGCGCCGTGCGAATGCAGTTCTTGGATTTTTACCCCCAGGTGATCCGCAGTTTCGTCGGAACCGAGACCGAGTACAACGAGATGCTGATCGTGAAGGCGTGACCGTGGAGTGGGTCGGGGTGAATCTTCTCGACTCTGATCGTAAAAAAGTTCGTTGAGAAAAGGCTTCTTTGCCGGCCTGTTTGCCTGTTGTGTCGGTGTTTTGCAGAGGCCAATACTTCCAGATGAGAAGTCTGATGGAGAAACAACGGGGTTTTGTCTTATGCCTTTGGGAGAGAGTGAAGTTTCTCGAGTTTGTGCGGGAATTTCTTCAAGGAAGTTGTGCTGCGGGTAGAAAGACTGCCTTCCCTGTTTGTGGCTCTGCCTGCTTGGAAGAAACCCTGTTGAGAAGAGGCTTTTCGCGCGAGGTGCGGTGTTTTCTTGGCGCCTTTTCGGCTTTCTCTTTTCCAAAGAAGGCTGAGAAGGCGCAGATGGATTTTCTGTTCGTGGCAGGCCGGTACTCTTTGTCACATGGAACCAATCGCCATTGCCGTGGCCCTGTTTTCTCTTCTTTTTGTCGTGTTTTTTCTGTGGCGTCGAGCTTCTGCCCGGGCAGTGAGAGACCGGCTTGTTGCTTTGCTCGTCCGTTTTGAAGGTGCAGATAGCCTGGGGGAGATGGAGCGACTGCGCACGCTTGATAAATTGTTGACGCGTGTGGAGCACTCTGTTGATGGAGAACGGACTTCCACTGCGAATTGCCTGACTGACTGCCGGCGTTTTTTTGAGGCTCTGTGTCATGTGGAACAGGGCGTTGTGGTTGCTGACGAAGCCGGGAATGTGATGCATGCCAATCAGGCTGTGCTCCGCTATATGGCGGGTGCCTCGGCAGGAGAGCCGGCCGATCAGACAATTCGGCGTTTGCTTGCGCAGTCCTTGCGGACAGGTTTTTCGGGGGTAGAAGAATTCGAAGACGAAGAATTTTCTCTTCGGCTCAGCGTGTTTCCTCTCAATAATGGCGGTCGGGCCATTGGGGCTGTGGTGTTCGTCGTGGATGTGAGTGCCGAAAAGAAACTCGACACTATCCGGCGTAATTTTGTGGACGATGTGGACAGGGTGCTGACGCTTCCTTTGACGGCTTTACGCGCTCGGACTCATATGTTGGTAGATGCAGAAAATGAGCCGCTTGTTGCCCAGCGTTTGGCCTGTCAGATTGATAAAGAAGTGCAGTATGTGGCGCGTGTTCTGACTGATTTGGCATGTTTGGCCAGGCTTGATCTAGAGGGGAAGCCGCGGCAAGAGCTTGTGCCGGCGGATCTTCTCGTTGCGGACGCCTTGCGACGTTTCCGCCGGCGCAATGTGGCCCGTGCGGTGCCTGTGCGGCTTGATGTCCGTGGAGAAGGAGTTGTCCTCGGAGATCGCCATCAGATTATCACTGCTCTTTCTCACCTGATCGAGAACGCGGTGCGGTACTCAGAGGAAAACGGGGAAGTGGTTGTGCGAGTAGAACCTGTGCGAGGAAAGCCAGGAGGTGTTCCAGAAATAGAGTTTGTCGTGATTGACGAGGGAAGCGGAATTCCGCAGGCACATCTGCCGTATGTTTTCGAACGTTTTCATGCGATTGATCGCGTATCGGCGCGTTTCGCTTCTGGCGCTGGTCTTGGGCTTTGTGTTGTTCGTCAAGTTGTTGCCAATCATGGAGGCAGGTTGGTGATAGAGACAGAAGAGGGAGTCGGGACTTCTGTTGGGGTGTACTTGGCTGCAATGGCGATGCCACGTGTTTCCCCAAATGTGATGCCGGTTTGTGCAGAGACAAGGGACATGCCGGCAGATGTGGTGGTAGATCTCCGTGCAAGCGAGAGTGCGTCTTCTGGAGGAATGGCGGAGAGGCCGCCTGTTGCCGCGGAGCCTTTCGCGCATACAACTGCTGTTGGGGAGAGTGGGGCCGAGAGGGTTTGCAGGCAAGTGGGTGGGAAAATCGGCAAGAGGAAGAAGAGCAAGGAATGAAGGGTCCGCTATATTTTCTCTATGCCCACTGTTTCGTTTTTTGAGGGACTTCCGCCCACAGCAGAATTGTCCATTCTGATAGCTGAATGTAAGGCTGCTGACGGACTTTCCCCCTTTGCGCATGGTCTTCGAGTGGAAGAGGCTGACGTTGTATTTCATGCTCGTTCGGGGCATAGACTTGTCGGCCTCGCGCTGGCGGCATTTTCTGGGCAAGAGGCCGGTTCTCTCGGTGTTGGAGTGTGTCCAGAGGTCAGAGGACGCGGAATCGGGAAGGCTCTTTTCCATCGTATTTGCAAGTCTTGTGAGGATGCGCTGGATGGAGCTTCCCTGACAGCCTGGACTTCTTGGCCGCAGCAAAAGATAAAGGCGAGTACGATGTATGCCCGCGAGGCATTGTCCTATCGTTTTGGCTTTTCGTTAGGTCGTCGCTTGCTCCGCCTGGGAATTGATTTGCCTGCTCTCGCTCCGGTCTTTCAGAGTGGCTATGTGCTTGACCGTTTTCGCCCGAGCCTTGCCGAAGCAGAGGAAGTAGTGCGCGTTAACAATGCTG